>OJYV01000003.1_pt1 | contig 286591 bp, 269 predicted proteins | sample 1601041 | NCBI WGS metagenome assembly OJYV01 (sample SAMN04436969, study PRJEB24849) | human gut metagenome | biome: human gut; feature: NICU; material: stool | host: Homo sapiens | place: USA: Saint Louis, MO | collected 2010-04-01 | reverse complement strand
TGGGCACGCTTGAGGTTTCCATTACTGCAGGTATTCTCGCCTTGATTTTGGGCTTGGTGCTCATGTTGGGCCGTCGTTCCAAGATCCGTGTGCTCAGCACTATTTCTCGCGTGGTCATAAACTTTTTTCGCGGGGTTCCTAGCCTGTTGCTAATCTACTTCTTTTTCTTAGTAATTCCGCAGTACGGCCTGAGGCTTCCAGCGTTTTGGATGCTTACCTTGCCCATTGCCTTTGCGGCATCGGGTGTGTTGGCAGAGGTGTTGCGCGCGGGCATGAATGCCGTTCCCAAGGGCCAGCGCGAGGCGGCCATCTCTTTAGGTATGAGCCGCATGCAAACCACCTTTAAGATTGTGCTTCCACAAGCGATTAAGTTTGTTATTCCCTCGCTTATTTCGCAGTTGGTTGTTGTGGTAAAAGACACGACGGTTGCGTACATTGTGAGCTATCCGGATCTGTTGCAAAACGCGCGCGTGCTTGTCACCAATTATGATGCCTTGGTATCCACGTATTTTGTGGTGGCGCTGATCTACATTGTGCTTAACTACATCATCAATCAACTGTCCGTCTATTTGGCACGTCGTAGCGGTACACAAGTTTTGGGTCGCTCCAATGAAGAGCCCGTATAAGTAGCGATCGGAGAATTATGACAGAGCAGACTTCTCAAGCGCATCCCATCATTGAACTGCGCGGTGTACATAAACATTATGGCGACTTGCACGTGCTGCAAGACATCAATTTGTCTGTCGAGAAAGGCGAGGTAGTTGTGATTATTGGACCTTCGGGTTCCGGTAAATCTACCTTATGCCGCACCATCAACCGCCTTGAAACCATCGATGGGGGAGAAATCCTTATTGATGGCGTGCCCCTTCCTCAAGAGGGAAAGGAGCTGGCACGACTTCGTGCTGAGGTGGGTATGGTGTTTCAGTCCTTTAATCTCTTTGCCCATAAGACCATTTTGGAAAACGTTACGATGGGTCCCATTGAGGTTTTGAAGCGCGATAAGGCGCAGGCCCAAAAGGAAGCCATGGATCTGCTTAAGCGCGTTGGCGTTCAGGCTCAGGCCTCCAAGGTCCCTGCCATGCTTTCCGGTGGTCAGCAGCAGCGTGTGGCTATTGCACGCTCTCTTGCCATGCACCCAAAGGCTATGTTGTTTGATGAGCCAACAAGCGCCCTTGATCCAGAGATGATCAATGAGGTGTTGGAAGTCATGGTAGAGCTGGCTAATGAGGGCATGACCATGGTGGTGGTTACTCATGAAATGAACTTTGCTCGTCGTGTGGCTAATCGCGTGGTATTTATGGCAGATGGCCGCATTGTTGAGCAGGGTACTCCTGACGAGTTCTTTGAGCACCCCCAGTCTGAGCGCGCTCGTGAGTTTCTCAACTCCATTAAAGGTCATTAAAGAGGATTTTGTCTATGCATACTGATACAACGGACCGTGGGCTTACAGATACTGTGTCTGCTCAAGCTTATGAGAAGCGCCCCATTATTGGTGTTCCTCCTCGATATATCGATCCTGGTTTTGATCAAGAAACAGGGGAGTACATCTCTCAGCGTGAGTATATAGACCAGGTGTTTGCAGAAGCTATTTTTGCTGCCGGGGGTCTTCCGTTGCTGCTGCCTATCACGACAGATCCCGTGCTTATACGCAGCTATTTTGATATGTGTGATGGCTTAGCGTTTCAGGGAGGGCAGGATGTAAATCCCAGCTTGTGGGGTGGAGATCCCAATTATGATACCAGCCTTTTGTGTCCCGAGCGCGATGCGTATGAGCTGGCTTTGATGAGGCTTGCTCTTGATGAAGACAAGCCCTTGTTTGCGATTTGCCGTGGCGCTCAGCTTCTTAATGTTGCCTTGGGCGGCACCCTGAGTATGAATTACCTTGAGCTTGATACACCACAGGATATGGTGCATTGGCGTCATACTGCAGCGCTCAAACAGGTGGCACATCCCGTGCGCGTTGATGAGGATTCCTTGCTGTATCACTGTGTGCAAACCACCCAGTTACAGGTTAATTCCTGCCATCATTGTGCACTTGAGCTGCTGGGAGAAGAAGCTGTTTTGGTTGCCGAAGCAACGGACGGCATTCCTGAGGCCATTGAAGTGCCTACCAAGCACTTTTGTTTGGGCGTACAATGGCATCCTGAGTATACATGGCAAGCTTTGGCAACAGATAAGTTGCTCTGGGATGGATATATTGCAGCTGTCAGGACCGCTATGGAGTAACACAAACAGGTGTATGAACCGTTATACATAGTAGTTTTAACTGGTGGAATTGCCTCGGGAAAATCTCGCGTCTCGAGGCAACTTGCGTCTTTAGGGGCGCAGGTCATAGATTTAGATGAGCTGTCTCGTTATGTTTTGGATACAGATGAGCAGCTCAAGCAGGTTCTTGCGCAGACGTTTGGCACAGACGTGCTGGATAAGAAAAGCGGTCGGGTTGATAGGGCACTTTTGGCGCAACGCGCATTTAAGAGTGCAGCCTCCACGGCACTTCTGGAAAAACTTGAACTTCCTGCAATCAAGCATGAGCTGTTGTTGCGCTTAGCGGCAGCTCAAAAGCGGGCAGTAGCGGGGAATGCGCAAAGCCATACGGTAGGTGTAAATGCAGTGTCCGCCCCTAAGGCAGAACGTATTTGTGTAATTGAGGTGCCCCTGCCGGATCGTGTGCCTGAGTGGTTGGATCTGGCGGACGAAGTGGTGTTGATAGATGCACCCATTGAGCTGCGCTGCAAGCGAGCAGGTGAGCGTGGTATGACTGAGGCGGACTTTTGGGCACGTGCGAGCAAGCAAGCATCTGACCAATGGTTGCGTGCACATGCTGATACGATAGTGGATAACAGCTTGGATGAGGATGCTCTGGCAGGGGCAATAGCGTTGTGGTGGAAGGAGCGCGTACATGGTGTTTCGTAGTCGTCTGCGCTTCTTGCGCTGGTTTCGTGTGGTGCCACTTCTGATTATGATGGTCTTAGCGGTTTTTTCTGCAGGGTTTGAAGCGCTTCCAGCAAGCATTACTCGTAAGGTCATAGCTCCGGTTCCCTGGCCTCAACAGGTACTGGAGTCGGCGGGGCGCCATGGGGTGGACCCCTATTTGGTGTGTGCGGTTATCCGCTGTGAGTCCGGCTGGAATGAAAAAGCAAGCAGTCCGGCAGGAGCGCAGGGCCTGATGCAGCTCATGCCTGCAACCGCGCAAGAGTTGTCGGAATTCGGTCTGGTAGATGCTTCAAAATACAAGGCCACAAACCTGCAAGATCCTGCAACAAATATCGAGTATGGCTGTGCCTATTTAGCATATTTGCAAAAACAGCTGGGGAGTACCGACAAAGTAATTGCAGCCTACAATGCGGGTATAGGAACAGTACGTCAGTGGTCATCACAGGCGAATGCAAATGCAGACTTTAAGACGGCAATCTCGTATCCAGAGACAGCACTGTATTTGGAGCGGGTGCATTTAGCTTACGCGGACTATCAGCGCCTGTGGCCGGGAGGCATAGGTGCATAAAGGGGATTTACATCAATGACACAGTCACAACAGCAACTGCAAGCGCAAGTTATGCATGCTAAGGCGCATCATCAGTTTGGTGGACAGTTGCGTCGTTTTGGCGTGACTCATTCCGATGCACAGCTCCAGGTTGTCTCGCCCTATAATCCTGCTGGAGATCAACCGCAAGCCATTGAGAAGCTTGCTCAAGGCATACAGGAAGGTCTGCGCTATCAAACCCTCTTAGGTGTTACGGGTTCTGGCAAGACGTTTACGATGGCAAAAACTATCGAGAAGCTCAATCGCCCTACGCTTATTATGGAGCCCAATAAAACGCTTGCCGCTCAAGTAGCAAGTGAGATGAAGGAACTGTTTCCTCATAATGCCGTGGTGTATTTTGTCTCGTACTATGACTATTACCAGCCTGAGGCCTATGTTCCGTCTTCTGATACCTATATAGAAAAAGATTCCTCCATCAATGAGGAGGTTGAGAAGCTGCGTCACCAGGCAACAGCGAGTCTGCTCTCGCGCCGTGATGTGATTGTTGTGGCATCCGTTTCTTGCATTTACGGTATTGGTAGTCCTGAAGATTATGCTGGATTGGCTCCAACTGTGGACAAAAGTACCCCTCTTGAGCGCGATGAATTTATCCGTGAGCTTATTGATGTGCAGTACGATCGCAATGACTATGATTTATCGCGCGGTACCTTTCGTGTGCGCGGAGGTCTGGTGGATGTGTATCCGCCCTATGCGGAAAATCCTTTGCGTGTAGAGTTTTTTGGCGATGAGATCGAGCGTATCGCTGAGATTTCTAACACAACGGGTGAAGTGCTGTGTGAGTTTGATGCGGTGCCTATTTGGCCTGCCTCGCATTATGTAACCGAGCGCCCTAAGGTCAATCAAGCGCTTACCACGATTAATGATGAGCTTGAGCAGCGTTTGAGCGAGCTTAAAGCATCCGATCGCTTGTTGGAGGCACAGCGCCTTCAGCAGCGTACCGCCTACGACCTTGAGATGCTTGAGAACATGGGCTATTGCAATGGCATTGAGAACTATTCAAGACATCTTGATGGTCGCGCCCCTGGAGAGCCTCCCTTTACGCTCATTGATTACTTCCCAGAAGATATGCTGTGCATTATTGATGAGAGCCACGTGACACTGCCGCAAATTCGCGGCATGCACGAGGGCGATCGTTCTCGTAAGGTCACGCTGGTGGAGCATGGTTTTCGTCTGCCCTCTGCTTTGGATAATCGTCCCCTTCGTTTTGATGAATTTGAACAGCGCATTCCGCAATTCATTTACGTTTCCGCTACTCCGGGAGATTACGAACAGGCAGTTACACAACAAGAGGTAGAGCAGATCATCCGACCCACAGGTTTGCTCGATCCTATGATTGATGTACGTCCTATTCGCGGTCAGATAGATGATTTGGAAGAAGAGATCCGCAGCCGGGTGGCTCGATCAGAGCGCGTGCTGGTTACCACGCTTACCAAGCGTATGGCTGAGGATTTGACGGATCACCTGTTGGATGCTGGCATCAAAGTAAATTACATGCATTCAGATACCGATACCTTGGATCGCGTAGAAATCATTGGTGATTTGCGCCGCGGGACGATTGATGTGTTGGTGGGAATTAACCTGCTGCGTGAGGGACTTGATATACCCGAAGTGTCTTTGGTAGCCATTTTGGATGCCGATAAGGAAGGCTTCTTGCGCAATCGTCGCTCTCTGATTCAGACCATAGGGCGCGCTGCGCGCAACGCGCAGGGCAAGGTCATCATGTATGCGGATACCATGACAGATTCCATGCGCAGTGCTATTTCCGAGACACGCCGCCGTCGTGCACTGCAAGAAGCCTTTAATGAGCAGCATGGCATTACACCGCAAACCGTTAAAAAATCTCTGACCGATGTATCCAGTTTTATTGAGGATGCTCACCAAAACTTGGATAAGCGTTCCCGTAAGGATGGAACGTTCTTTACGCCCAGCACTACCACGGCTGAGCAGCTTGCAGATGAGATGAGCGAGCTTTCTCTTGATGAGGTGCATAAAATTATTGCATCTTTAGAGGAAGAAATGGTAAGCGCTTCAGGTAGTATGGACTTTGAGCGTGCTGCAACACTTCGAGACCAGTTAGTGGAGCTTAAGGCTTTGGTGGAGGGCACCTCAGAAGATGAGATTATGCGTCGCTTAAAGGCGGGAGCTCGAAAGGGTAGCACACATGCAACGCGGCGTCGATACAACAGACACGGCAAACACTAAGCCACACGTGGGGCTTTTGAGGCAGTTTGTGCGCTATGGCGCCTTTGGCGCTTTATGTTCTGCAACGGACACACTGCTCTTTTGGCTAATGACCAGCGGTTTTAACATTATGCCTTTGGTGGCCAATGCTGCATCTACGCTGGTGGGTGTAACCATGAGTTTCTTTATCAATTGTCGGTACACCTTCAAGGTATCGGATAAGATGCTCCGCCGCTACCTTGCGTTTTTCTCGATAGGTGCCCTGGGTCTTATGGTGTCCGAGTGCATTATTGGCTTTGGTCAGGCGCAGCTTCCCTGGATTATCCCCGTGTATTTGAAGCTTATTGCTGTAGCGCTGGTAGGAGCCTGCCAGTTTTTCCTTAACCGCAATATTTCATTCCGTGAAGCGGTGGGTGCCGAGAATGATGAGGATGAGTTGATTTAGCGGCTAGTAGCTAGTGGCTAGCGGCTTTGACCACGTATGTTGTCGATAAGGGCCTGTGCTACGCGTAGGCCATCAGTAGCTGCACTCATAATACCTCCCGCATAGCCAGCGCCTTCACCGCAGGGATACAGGCCAGCACAGCTGATGCTTTGGAACTGATCATTGCGTGTGATGCGAACCGGGGAGCTGGAGCGAGATTCCACGCCGGTAAGCACAGCATCTGCTGTAGCAAACCCATGCAGCTGCATATCCATTTTTGGGATACAAGCGCGCAAAGTATCCGTGATATAGTTGGGCAAACAATCGTCAACCTTACCCCAGCTTACCCCACGTGGATAGCTTGGCGCTACACTGCCCTGGGAACTTGAGGTTTGGTTTTTCAAAAAGTCTTCCACCAGTTGAGCGGGAGCTACAAAGTTTCCACCACCCATCTCAAAGGCCTTGTGCTCACAGCTACGCTGCAGTTTGAGGCCCTCCAAGGGGTTATCGCCTGCAAGATCTTGGGCAAAGACATTAGCCAGCAGTCCGGCATTAGCGTTTTTGCCTGCGCGCGCAGCTAAGCTCATGCCGTTAGTAACCACGCCTTCGGGCTCACTTGCGCCAGCAACCACAAAGCCGCCGGGACACATGCAAAAGGAAAAAGCGCTACGGCCATTTTTGAGGTGTGAAACCAGCTTGTAAGGCGCGGCACCTAAACTTGGCAAACCAGCAGCTGAACCATACTGAGCGCGGTCAATTGCTGTTTGCAAATGTTCAATGCGAACGCCCATCGCAAAGGTCTTGCGCTCCAAGAAGATCTGCTTGCAGTACAGCAGTTCAAAGACATCACGAGCAGAATGACCACTGGCAAGTACAAGCTGTTGAGTGGGGATGGTTTGCTCGGTAGCTATGCCCGTGAGAGGATCTGTGTTAAGCACACGCACACCACAGAGCTTGCCCTGCTGCAGCATAAGGTCTACGAGCTTTGTGCGGCAACGAACCTCTCCGCCTAAAGCGGTAATCTGCTCACAAATACCATCTACTACCTGTGGAAGGACATCGCTTCCTACATGGGGATGTGCATCCCACAAAATGGTTTGAGAAGCACCTTTGTCCACTAAGGTTTCCATGATGAGGCGGTGCAGAGGGCTTTTAGTGCCGGTAGCAAGTTTGCCATCAGAAAATGTTCCGGCGCCACCCACGCCAAATTGAATGTTTGACTCCTGATCAAGTGCACCGGTCTTGTTAAAGTGATCCACCACCTGTGTGCGGCGTGCAGCACTATCTCCGCGTTCGATGAGTAGGGGCTCTAAGCCAGCTTTAGCTAAAGACAGTGCACAAAACAAACCGGCACAACCAGCGCCTACGACAACCACACGCTGTTCAAGCGGATTGGTCTTACGTACAGGGTGGCTGGGATGTGCGAGGTTTGGAAAGCTGACGTTTTTCTCGTCATGACGCGCGGTTAATTTGCTAAGAAGCGCGCGTTCGGCATTGGTGCCTCCAACAAGCGCAGCACGCACCGTGTAGAGCAGCTGTACGTTGTTACGCTTGCGTGCATCAATGGAGCGGCGGACCAACTCTACGCTTTGGATATCTTCTTGATGCAGATGTAGGCGTCTGAGCAGTGCTTGTGTTGCTGCTCGCACTTCAGACTGTTGGGTACCGTCTTCACTGCGGGGGTCTACACGCAGGTTAGAAACTTGAATCATGACGCTCCTCGTAGCTAGAGACAAAAGAGGACCATAAGGAAAAGGGAGTACGTTAGGTGGACCGTGCTGTTACTGGTGACTATCCGGCTTGCTGGCTGGACTGCTGGCCGCATGGGCACCTGCAACCATGCCGGACTTCCATGCCCAGGATAGATTGAAGCCACCGCAGGCTCCATCAATATCCAGTGCTTCACCAACACAATACAGTCCGGGGTAGTCCCGTGCCTCAAGATTTGTGGGATCAAAAGAGCTGCAGGCAAAACCACCGCGTGTTACCTGCGCATGTGCTGTGTCTGCCAGGCTGCTGACCACCGTTGGCACGTGCTTAATAAAGTGTGCAAGGTTTTGCTCAGAAGCATCGTGTGCCATGCGTAAGACAACTTGTGCGATAGCGGGGTCTAAAATACCGTCGTAGCTGGTATCCTGCGTGCCAAGCTCAAAGATGCGCTGACCAATCTCACCCTCGGAATACTCGGGCACCAGGTCAATCTCTATTACGTCACCAGGCTCTGCTGTCCGTGAGAGGTTAAACACTGCAATGCCAGAAAGTCCATAGCTACGAAACAGCACCTCGCCCTTCTCGATCATATGAGGAAAAGGTCCTTTAAACAGCGCTAGGCTTGCTTGGCTGCGTTTACCATCCAGTTGATTGAGCAAACTGGGCTTGCAGCTTAAGGCACACAGGCCAGGGCGCGTATCAATGCGGGATAGCCCCAAGCTATCGAGAAAACCACAGCTGCCGCCACCGCTTGCCACAATGAGCTTGGGCGCACCGAGCTGGATTTGTTTGCCAGGACTGTGCTCATCAAAGATTTCTTGTACGCTGAGCTGATAGAGACCGCTTGTACGATCGTAGCATGTTGTTTGAACTTCTCGGCAGCACGCTACAACAACACCAGCACGCTGCGCACGATGGAGCAGGACAGCACGCACGGATGCAGCGGATAAACTGCGCGGATACAGGCGACCTTCCTTTTGCGTCCACATAAGGCCACTCTCGCGGAAGAAATCGAGAATATCTTTGAGCGGCGTGGCGCCAAGGACGGGTTCAACAAAGTCGGGCTTGTTAAAGTACTTGGCTTCGAGGTAGAGGTTGGTAAAGTTACAGCGGCCATTGCCGGTGGCTAAGATAGTGCGGCCACATTCGTAGTCCTTCTCGATAAGCAGGGTAGCGGCACCAGCCTCTGCAGCAGTAATGGCGCAGACAAGACCAGCGGCGCCACCGCCAAGGACGATCACGTCATATACGGGCAAAAGCTGTACGTGGCGAGCAGCAGCACGTGCCTGGGCACGTTGTTTTTTGCGGGCGGATGCTTTAGAGATAGCCACACTTACTCCTGAGATTCTGAGGATACAGGGGGAGTAGCGCCATCGGGCAGCTTGGTGAGCAGCTCCACGGCATGAGGAAGCAGGTCTTCTGGGAGGCTTTCTTCAAAGGTGCCTGCATCTACAGCGGCAGCAATGGTTGGGTCAAGGGGCAGGCGACCCAAAACAGGAATGTGATATTCGGCTGCGGTTTCATCCACGTGGCTTGCACCAAAAAGCTCAATCTTTTTGCCACAGTCAGGGCAGGTAGCATAGCTCATGTTTTCTACAAGACCCAATATGGGAATGTTCATGAGTTGCGCCATACGAACAGCCTTACCCACAATCATGCGTGCTAAATCTTGGGGCGAGCTCACAATAACCACGCCTTCAAGGGGAAGAGACTTAAATACGGTAAGAGCCACATCACCTGTTCCGGGAGGCATGTCCACCAGCAGGTAATCTATGCTGCCCCAGCTGGTCTCACTCCAAAATTGACGGATGGCACCTGCCAAAACAGGTCCACGCCAGATAACGGGGTCAGACTCATCTTTGAGTACCAAGTTAGCGCTCATAACCTTGATGGCATGTTTGGATATGTTGGGTAGGAGCAGGTTGTCAATACCGGTGGCATGCTTTCCAGACATACCAAACATTTTGGGAATGGAAGGGCCGGTAATATCGGCATCCAAAATACCTACGCGGTATCCTGCGCGCATAAGGTTGGTTGCCAAAATGCCCGTAACGAGGGACTTGCCAACACCACCCTTGCCCGACACCACGCCAATGACGTGCTTGACCTTTGAGAGGTCATTTTGAGCATACCTATCAGATGGGTTGCCCTTGCTATCGGTCATAGTGATCGGACGATCATCTGAGCACGTATCCATAGAGTCCTCCTATATAAGCGCACGCCATAAAGCTCTGTTCGTGCGCATAGCTTTTATCGGTATCTTGCATTCTACCCTCTCGTGGCATGTTTTCTCATCAGGGGCTCTTTCCTACTAACAACTTACGTTGTCTTAATAATGAGCACCGTTTCTTGGCGTGCTCATTTTCCCAAAAGGGCTATTTCCTACCAAAATACCGTGATTTGATTGACTAGGAAATACTGTGCAACTATGCAGTTTACATGCATAAATTTGTCAACTAATCATGGTTGTTTTTATAAATGGGGGTGTTTTTTGGTTATGATAGAGAAAGTTCGAAGGAGGGGGATAGCGATAACGCTATCTTGAACGAACGAGAGGAGTTCCATGCAATATTCAGTGGAAGTGGAGCATATGTGCCCCGTTGCTAAGGGTGCATACCACGGTCCCGCGCCCATCCCCGAAGAGGGTAAGTGGGTTCAGGCCAAGCAAATCGGTGACATCTCAGGTTATACGCACGGTGTTGGTTGGTGCGCACCTCAGCAGGGTGCTTGTAAGTTGAGCCTTAACGTCAAAGACGGTGTAATTGAGGAGGCACTTGTCGAGACGATCGGATGCTCAGGCATGACCCATTCCGCTGCTATGGCAGCAGAGATTTTGCCTGGTAAGACCATTCTTGAGGCACTCAACACCGACCTGGTATGCGATGCCATCAACGTCGCTATGCGTGAGTTGTTCTTGCAGATTGTGTATGGTCGTACTCAGACCGCATTTTCTGAGGGCGGACTTCCTGTGGGTACCGGTCTTGATGATCTGGGTAAAGGCTTGCGCTCCATGGTTGGTACCACCTATGGCACCAAGGAAAAGGGCGCACGGTATCTTGAGCTTACTCAGGGTTATGTAACCCATCTGGCTCTTAACGAGAAGAACGAGATTATTGGTTTTGAGTACCTTAACCTGGGCAAATTTACCGATGCTCTAAAAAAGGGTGTGGATCCCAAAAAGGCTGTAGACGATGCTATGGGTCGTTATGGTCAGTGGGACAATCCTGCCAAGGTTATCGATCCTCGCGAAGAGTAAGAAGGGAGCAAGAATATGGCAATTACATTTGAAGGCTATGAGCGTCGTATTGACACCATCAATAAAGCCTTGGCCGAGTACGGCATTGCTTCCTTAGAAGAGGCAGAACAGCTTTGCGTACAGAAGGGGTTTAATCCACGTGAGATTGTCATGGGCGTTCAGTCCATTGCCTTTGAGAATGCTGCGTGGGCGTATACCCTTGGCTGTGCGATTGCTCTTAAAAAGGCCGAGAAGGGCGAGGTAACTAACGCATCGCAGGCAGCTTCTGCCATCGGTATTGGTCTTCAGGCATTTTGCGTACCAGGTTCTGTTGCCGATGATCGTAAGGTTGGTTTAGGTCACGGCAATCTTGGTGCCATGCTTTTGGGTGAAGACACCGAGTGCTTTGCATTCTTGGCTGGTCATGAGTCTTTTGCCGCTGCAGAGGGCGCAATTGGTATTGCAAACAACGCAAACAAGGCTCGTAAGAAGCCTCTGCGCGTTATCTTGAACGGTCTTGGTAAGGATGCTGCACAAATCATTGCTCGCATCAATGGTTTTACCTACGTAAAAACCCAGTTTGACTACTACACAGGTGAGCTGACTGTTGTAGAGAAGATCGCCTATTCTGAAGGTCCTCGTGCTGCAGTAAACTGCTATGGATCCGATGACGTGCGCGAAGGTGTTGCCATTATGTGGTATGAGAACGTGGACATTTCCATTACGGGCAATTCCACCAATCCTACGCGCTTCCAGCACCCCGTTGCTGGTACATATAAGAAGGAGCGTTTGGCTGCTGGCAAGAAGTACTTCTCGGTAGCTTCCGGTGGCGGTACTGGTCGCACTTTGCATCCTGATAACATGGCTGCTGGTCCTGCATCCTATGGCATGACCGATACCATGGGTCGTATGCACTCCGATGCGCAGTTTGCTGGTTCTAGTTCTGTTCCTGCGCATGTAGATATGATGGGTCTTATTGGCATGGGCAACAATCCTATGGTTGGTGCTACCGTTGCCTGCGCAGTTGCCATCAATGAGGCTCTTGCGTAAGGCAGTTGGGTCTGCCGAGCCTACAAACTGCGCCTTGAGCGCTTCTGTACGAGATTTTGTACGTGATAGGCTATAGACCGCTGTAAAGGCTGTTGTAAAAGGTGTTGGCGTAAGTCAGCACCTTTTTTATGGAGCTCTTGAGAAATGTGTAAAGCTTCTTATGAGCGTTGGGTGCTTGTAAGGCCCTCCTGCTTGTTGGGTACAAAAAACTAGCTTAGTGGGTATGCATGCCATCTGTGCGTATGTGTGCATGGGTGGTTCGATATAGGTTAGTAAGGGAAAGCATGTCGTCAGATTCTATTGTTATTCGTGGTGCTCGAGAGCATAATTTGCGTAATGTGGATGTTACTATTCCACGTGATAAGTTGGTGGTTATTACTGGCTTGTCAGGCTCTGGTAAGTCGAGCCTTGCCTTTGATACTATCTACGCCGAGGGTCAACGTCGCTATGTAGAGTCTTTATCGAGCTATGCCCGCATGTTTTTAGGCCAGATGGACAAGCCTGATCTGGATTCCATTGATGGCCTTTCTCCGGCAGTTTCCATTGATCAAAAAACAACCAGTCGTAATCCGCGCTCCACCGTGGGTACGGTTACAGAAATTTATGACTACCTGCGCTTGCTGTATGCGCGTATCGGTGTGCCACATTGTCCTGAGTGCGGACGCGTTATTGAACGTCAAACCACCGACCAGGTGGCCGATAAGGTCTTTGAAGTTGGCCAAGGACGTCGTGCTTTGGTATTGGCACCCGTCGTTTTGGGTCGTAAGGGTGAGTACACCAAGCTGTTTGAGGATCTGAGGGCAGAAGGCTTTTCTCGTGTACGTATTGATGGAGAAGTGCGCGAGCTTGAAGAGCAGATCAAATTGGACAAAAAGTTCAAGCACACCATTGAGGTTGTGGTGGATCGCATTGTTATCCGTGAACAGTCGCTGCGGCGCATTGCAGAGGCGGTAGAAAACGCCACACGTTTGGCTGCTGGTCGTGTCAGTTTTTATCTGCTTCCGGATCGCAGTGCTCAAAAGGACGCTCCAGCTGCACAGGATGTCCCAGGCGCACAGGACGCCCAGGATGCTTCTGGTGCAGCGGGGGAGCTGCTCAGCTATTCTTTGGCGTTGGCTTGTCCTGAGCATGGGCATTCCATTGATGATCTACAACCGCGTGATTTTTCATTTAACGCTCCGTATGGTGCCTGCCCCGATTGCGACGGCTTGGGTACCAGGCGCGTGGTGGATATAGAAGCGCTTATCCAGGATCCTACGCTGTCGGTTTCAGAGGGAGTGTTTGGCTCCATTTTTGATCATTCCAACTACTATCCGCAGATTTTCTCGGCAGTATGCGCGCATATGGGCGAGAAGGACACTACACCCTGGAATAAACTGAAGGCAAAAACTCAGCAGGCGCTGCTTGATGGCTTGGGGAAGACCAAGATTCGCGTGGATTATCACACGCGTGATGGCCGTGATACCCATTGGTTTACTGAATTTTCTGGCGTACGTCACATTGTGTTTGAGAAGTACCAGCAAACGACGTCTGAAACCATGAAAACGCACCTGGAAAAGTACATTACCGAGGATCTTTGTCCTAGCTGTTACGGAGCTCGTTTGAAGCCTGAGTATCTGGCAGTTACGGTTGGCGATAAGAACATCCAGCAGGTCTGCGATTTTTCTTGTGCGGATGCCTTGAACTTTTTTGAGGCTTTGACCCTTACCGAGCGCCAGCAGCGCATTGGTGCTGCGATTGTTCGTGAGATTGTGGCACGCCTGCGTTTTATGGTGAACGTTGGCTTGGATTATCTCACCTTAAGTCGAGCGGCGGCTACGCTTTCTGGTGGAGAAGCCCAGCGCATTCGCCTAGCTACACAAATCGGCGCTGGTCTAATGGGTGTGTTGTACATTTTGGACGAGCCATCCATTGGCTTGCATCAGCGTGATAATGATCGCCTTATTGAAACCCTGCAACGTTTGCGCGATATGGGCAATACGGTCATTGTGGTCGAGCACGATGAGGACACCATTCGCGCAGCAGACTATGTTATAGACATGGGGCCCGGGGCAGGCGAGCTGGGCGGCAAGCTTGTAGCATGCGGTACGCCGCAACAAATTATGGATAGTCAGAAGTCACTTACAGGTCAGTATCTTACAGGTCAGCGCATGATTGCTCTGCCGGCCAAACGACGCAATCCTCGTCGTGGTGCGCTCAAAATTACAGGAGCTTCGGCTAACAACCTCAAGAATATTTCGGCAAAAATTGAGTATGGCACCCTGACGGTGGTAACCGGTGTATCGGGGTCAGGTAAGTCTTCCCTGGTAACCGACACCATTGCTCCTGCGCTTACCAATGAGATACAGCATTCCAAGCGCGCTGTGGGTCCCTACAAAAAGCTCAGCGGTCTTGTGGATGCTGAGGGCAAAAAGTGTATTGATAAGGTCATTGATATTGATCAGTCTCCCATTGGTCGCACACCGCGCTCTAATCCTGCAACCTATATTGGTTTGTGGGATGACCTGCGTGCTCTTTTTGCTTCCACGCCTGAATCACGTGCTCGCGGCTACAGTCCTGGACGTTTTTCATTTAATGTGTCCGGTGGCCGGTGTGAGGCCTGCAAGGGCGATGGACAGATCAAGATAGAGATGAACTTTTTGCCCGATGTATACGTCCCTTGTGAGGTATGTCAGGGCAAGCGTTATAACCGAGAAACCCTTGAAGTTTTGTATCATGGCAAGTCTATTTCTGATGTGCTCGAAATGACGGTCCACGAGGCCTTGGTGTTTTTTGCCAATATTCCGCGTATTAAAAATAAGCTGCAAACCTTGTATGACGTGGGTTTGGGTTATGTGCATTTGGGTCAGAGCGCTACGACTCTTTCTGGTGGAGAAGCTCAGCGAGTCAAGCTTGCCAAAGAGCTTCACCGTCAGCAAACAGGCAAAACCTTCTATATTTTGGACGAGCCTACCACGGGCCTACATTTTGAGGATGTTCGTCAGTTGGTAAACGTGTTGCAAAAGTTGGTGGATGCCGGCAATACCGTGTTGGTAATTGAACATAATCTGGATGTTATCAAGATGGCGGATCGTATTTTGGATCTCGGTCCCGAAGGTGGTGCCGGTGGCGGTACTATTGTTGGGTATGGCACGCCCGAGCAGTTGGTTACCATCGAGCAAAGCCAAACCGCAAAGTATCTCGCGCCCATTTTGGAGCGCGATAGAGCACGAGCACGCCTTCTGGCAAAGGAGTAGTTGGTGGCACGCAAGCAAAAGCTTTCTAAGACAAATGCCATGCGCGCATTGGAGCAGGGTGGCATTGCGTATCGCAGTCTGAGCTATGATGCCAACAATGAGGACCTTTCTTCTGGTGTTGGAGTACGCATTGCCGAGGTTTTAGGCGAGAACAAAGATGCTGCTTTTAAAACCTTGGTGACTACCACTCCTTCAGCAGGCGTAGTGGTATGCTGCATTCCTGTTGCCTGTGAGCTTGATCTCAAAAAGGCTGCTCATGCCATAGGCGAGAAGAGCTTGTCCATGTTGCCCATGAAGGATTTGGAAGCAACTACCGGATATGTGCGGGGCGGCTGTTCGCCCGTAGGTATGAAGAAGCAGTTTCCTACCTTGTTGGATGAAACGGCACAGCTCTTTGATGAAATTGGGATCTCGGGCGGTAAGCGTGGGCTTTCTTTGCAAGTAAATCCCGAGGAGCTTGCACACTTCCTTAACGCTTGCTTTGCAGATATTACACGAGACGGAGAGTAACATGCAGGCTCCCAAGCACATGATGGACGCATCAAATTCCCAGAACGCTGCTGCTGCTTCTGAGGACTCCACCACTTCTAGCTCCACGCTTGATTCAACTGCTGGAATTGGTAGATCTGCAGCCTTGATGAGTGGCTTGGTTATCGTAAGTCGTATTACAGGGTTTTTCCGTACCTGGGGGCAGGCATATGCGTTGGGTGTAACCATTATTTCAAGTGCGTATACCGTAGCAAATAATCTGCCCAACCAACTGTACGAATTGGTTATGGGAGGCATGCTTATTACCGCATTTCTGCCCGTATATATGTCTATTAAAGAGAAAGCTGGACGTGAGGGCGCTAATGCCTATGCTTCCAATTTAACATCGCTAGTCGTGCTGCTTATGGGCGCCGTTGCACTTTTGGGGTTCATAGGCGCAGGTCAAGTTATTTGGACGCAGTCTTTTAGTGCTAAAGCAGATTTTGATGTGAACCTTACAATGCTGTTCTTTAGGTTCTTTGTTATTGAGGTTGTACTGTACGCTCTATCGTCCATTTTGTCAGGTATTCTCAACGCAGAACGAGAATACTTTTGGAGTAATGCGGCTCCTATTTTTAATAACTTTATCTGCACGGCTTCCTTTGTGCTGTATGCCGTGCTGCAAAAGACCAATCCTACTCTGGCACTGCTGTGCTTGGCAATTGGCAATCCTTTAGGTGTGGCTGTCCAGGTAGTCATTCAAATTCCAGCATTGCGCAAGATGGGTGTACGCATCCGTCCTTATGTAGATCTCAAAGATCCCGGCATTAAGGAAACCCTTTCTATTGGTATCCCTTCGCTGGTGCTAACGGGCTGCAACTTTGTTACCTATTCCGTACAAACGTCGAGTGTCTTGTCCGTTATGGCAACCGGTGCTTCTATCGCGTATTATGCACGTCTGTGGTATACCTTGCCCTATGCCATTTTGGCAATCCCCATTACTACCGCCATGTTTACAGAGCTTTCGGAAGCCGTGGCTCACAATAATATGGATGAGTATAAGCGCGGTGTGTCCGGTGGTACGAGGCAGATTTTGTTTTTCCTCATTCCCTTTGCCATGTATCTGATAGTGTTTGCCCGTCCTTTATCCATGCTTTTTGGTTCAGGGCGATTTGATGCGCAGGATCTTAGGTACGTGGCAGAATACTTGGCGGCATTATCCGTGGCGTTGCCCCTTTATGGTGTGTGCACCTATCTACAAAAGGTGTGTTCGTCTTTGCGTAAGATGGGCGTCTTGGCATGGTCTTCTATTGTGGCCAGTGGCATCCAAGTAGCACAGTGCCTGTTGTTTACCGAGCGCTTTGGTCTTATGAACGTTGCTCTGAGCTCACTGGTATTTTTTATAGTGGTGGATGTGGTTACGTTTTGGAGTCTGCGCAAGCAGTTGCACGGCATTGGTTTGGTAGGTATTTTTACCTCCTGCATTCGTTCCATACTCGTGGGGTTAGCAGGCTCGTTGGTAGGTGTCCTTGTGGTGGTCGCGGCTATTCAAACAGGGTTTCTCACCAGCACCCTCCATGCTCTGCTCGTCATATTGGTGGGCGGCTTGCCTTCACTTTTGATCAGCTTTGGTATTGCACTGGCATGTAAGTTCCCAGAAGCGCACATGATTCGTACACTTTTAGGCAGGTACATCCCCTCTTTACGCATCAGTTGATAGCACAAAAGACCTTATAAGCTGCATTTGACGGGTTTTATTACAGCGTATGTATCGTATTGGTTACGTGATTGTTTCAAAATCCGTATTGTTAATGACTTCAAGCTGTTTTGGCTTAAAAATGTCAGCTACGCACTTATAAGGAGTGTACTCGACGTTCGAAGGAGGAAGAGATGGATTTTAGTACTATATCAAGAAGGAATTTCGTCAAACTAGTTGGGGCTTCGAGCGTCATTAGCATTACGGGTTTGGCTGGTTGCTCTTCTCAGGGTGGCTCTGCTGCAGATACTAGCGGTGCATTTAAGGTTGGCTCTATCGGTCCCGTTACTGGTGCAGCCGCTATTTATGGTAATGCTACCAAAGCCGGTGCTCAGATTGCTATCGATGAGATCAATAAGGGTGACGGCGTAAAATTTGATTTTAACTATCAGGATGACGAGAACGACTCTGAGAAGTCCGTCAACGCCTATAACAACCTCAAGGACTGGGGTATGCAAATCTTGGCAGGCTGTACTACCACAGCTCCCACCATTGCTGTTACCTCAGAATCAAGCTCAGACAATTTGTTTCAGCTGACGCCGTCCGCTTCTGCGGTAGACGTTATTGGTGGTCAGCCAGATGTAGACGGCAACGTGTCCGTACAGCGCAAAAAGAACGTCTTCCAGATGTGCTTTACCGATCCTAACCAGGGAACCGCTGCGGCAAAATATGTGAGTGACCAGCAGCTGGGTACCAAGATCGCTGTTATCTACAACAATTCCGATGCCTATTCCACAGGCGTGTATAAGAAGTTTATGTCTCAAGCTAAGGAGATTGGCCTGACCGTAGTGGCAGAGTCTACGTTTACGGATGACTCCGCAACGGACTTCTCGGTACAGCTCAACAAGGCTAAGTCCGCCGAGGCAGATCTCGTATTTTTGCCCATCTATTACCAGCCTGCTTCCCTGATCCTGACGCAGGCAAACCAGATGGGCTATGCTCCCAAGTTCTTTGGTGTTGACGGCTTAGATGGTCTGCTCACCCTTGAGGGATTTGATACCTCTTTAGCAGAGGGCGTTATGTTGCTTACTCCTTTTACGGCAGATGCAACGGACGAGAAGACCCAAACCTTTGTAAAGACCTACAAAGAGCAGTATGGTGGAACGCCTAATCAGTTTGCTGCCGACGCGTACGATTGTCTGTACGTAATCAAGCAGGCTATCGAGAAGAGCGGCGTTACTGCAGATATGCCCTACTCGGATATGTGCGACAAGCTGATTGAAGCCATTACCTCATCCGATTTTACCTATGATGGCTTGACGGGTACTGGTATGACCTGGTCTGATACCGGCGAAGTTTCCAAGCAGCCCAAGGGTATGGTTATTAAAAACGGCGCTTACGTGGGAATGTAGTTTCACGTAAGAGCCTTTTGAACAGCGGAGATTGCCTCTTTGCAGTCTCCGCTTCTCATACTGTGCAACAAATTTGTTACATGCTTGCTTCATAAGATAAAACGTAAATACCTCGCTGCATGAGTAGAGCAGCATATATGTAGAGAGGAGTGCGGGATGGGATTTATCTCCAACCTGGTAAATGGAATCTCGTTGGGTAGTATTTACGCCATCATCGCGCTGGGTTACACCATGGTTTATGGCATTGCTAAAATGCTTAACTTTGCACATGGCGATGTGATCATGGTGGGCGGATATACCTGTTATTGCACTATGGCATACCTAGGTCTTAATCCACTTATTGCGGTACTCATTTCTATTGTCGTGTGTACCCTGTTGGGTATCGTGGTAGAAAAACTTGCTTATAAACCTTTGCGTAATGCACCGTCTTTGGATGTTCTTATCACGGCTATTGGCGTGAGCTATTTGCTCCAGAACTTGGCATTGATCATCTGGAAGTCTGATCCTAAGTCCTTTGTATCGGTCATTACCTTGCCTTCCGTTACGCTCTTTGGTGGTCAGCTGGTTATCAGTGCTGTTTCTCTGGTTACCGTTTTGGCCAACATTTTAATCATGGTAGGTCTTACCTTTTTTACTACACGTACCAAGATGGGCAAGGCTATACGTGCGGTGTCTGAGGACAAAGCAGCGGCACAGCTTATGGGCATTAACGTTAACTCAACCATCTCTATGGTATTTGCCATTGGTTCTGGTTTGGCTGCTATTGCGGGCGTATTGCTGTGTTCTGCCTATCCCACGCTCATGCCCACCACCGGTCAGATGCCGGGCATCAAGGCTTTTGTTGCTGCTGTTTTAGGTGGGATTGGTTCCATACCAGGCGCTATGTTGGGCGGCATCCTTTTGGGTATCATTGAGATTTTTGCTAAGGCGTATATCTCCACACAGCTTTCCGATGCCATTGTCTTTGCTGTCTTGATTATTGTTCTGCTTGTTAAACCCGCCGGCCTTCTGGGCAAGACAATTCACGAGAAGGTGTAGCGCATGAATTTCTTTAAAAAGATGTCCCGTACGGGTAAAGATAACCTGCTGACCTATGCGCTCGTTATTATCGCCTTTTTTATAGTACAGGGTTTGATTTCTTCAAAGGCAATATCTCACTCACTGGCAGGCATGATGGTGCCCATTTGTGCCTACATTGTTATGGCGGTCTCTCTCAACTTGGTGGTTGGTATTTCTGGGGAGCTCAGCTTGGGGCATGCAGGCTTTATGAGTGTAGGCGCTTTTAGTGGCGTTGCTGTTATGACGTCTCTGTCTGCTGTGGTGGCAAGTCCTGTGGTACGTCTGGTCATTGCCATCATCGTGGCTGGTATGTTAGCGGCCCTTACGGGTGTTCTTATCGGTATTCCCGTTATGCGCTTGCACGGTGATTATCTGGCCATTGTAACGCTTGCATTTGGCGAGATTATCAAAAATGTGCTCAATAATTTGTATGTAGGTATGGATAAGGCTGGCTTGCACTTCTCATTGCAGTCTACCAAGGCTTTAGGCATGGAAGGCGGTACCATTTTGATCAATGGTCCGCAGGGAGCTGCCGGCATTCCCAAGGCATCCACCTTTATGATGGGCTTTTTACTGGTGCTGTTTTGTTTGATGGTTGTGCTTAATCTTAAGAATTCTCGCTCGGGACGTGCCATTATGTCCGTGCGCGATAACCGCATTGCTGCAGAGTCCGTTGGTATTAACGTAACTAAATATCGTTTGATGGCATTTGTTGTTTCTGCTGCCTTGGCTGGTATGGCAGGAGCTTTGTATGCCATGAACTTCTCGTCCATTGTGCCAAAGAAGTTTGATTTTAACCTCTCCATTATGATTTTGGTCTTTGTTGTTTTGGGTGGCATGGGCAAGGTACGCGGTTCTATTATCGCTGCTACTTTGCTTACCGTCTTGCCCGAAGCTCTGCGCTCCTTGTCCGATTATCGTTTGTTGATGTATGCCGTTGTGCTTATCGCCACCATGCTTATTGGTAACAATGAGCGCCTGAAGAGTTGGCTGTATCAGATACGGGATAAAGTGCTGCATAAGGGTGAAGATGAGCTCGTTGTATCCGGTGTGGAAGGGGGCGATACACGTGGTTAGTAAGCGCCGTGTAAAGACTAAGATGGTTCCGTTTCCGTCGGATAGTATTGTTCCTGAGCGTGATTTGTATGAAACGCCTGCGCTGGAGTGCCGTCATCTGGGCATTGATTTTGGTGGCCTGCATGCGGTAGATGACTTTAATCTTACCGTTGGCAAGACAGAGATTGCTGGTTTAATTGGTCCTAATGGTGCTGGTAAAACCACAGTTTTTAATCTGCTTACCAAGGTGTATCAGCCTACGCGCGGCACCGTTATGCTGGATGGTACCGATACGGCTGGTATGGGTCCCGCAAAGGCTTCTCAGCTGGGCATTGCTCGTACGTTTCAGAATATCCGCTTGTTCTCAACCATGACGGTTGAGGAAAACGTTATGGTTGGTCTGCATAATCAGGTTAAGAGCGGCATGTTTTCTGGTATTTTTCGTCTTCCGCGACACTGGTTGTCTGAGCGTGATTTTCACACCAAGGCTCAGGAGCTGCTGGGGATTTTTGATATGCAGGCTCTGTCGGATACTCCCGCAGGCTCTTTGCCCTACGGTGCTCAGCGACGCTTAGAGATTGTACGCGCTTTAGCAACCAACCCTAAAGTGCTGCTGCTAGATGAACCTGCCGCTGGTATGAACCCTTCTGAGACCTCTGAACTCATGGATAATATTTTGGCTATTCGTGAGCGTTTTCAGATTGCCGTTATGCTCATTGAGCATGACATGGATCTGGTCATGGGCATTTGCGAAGGCATTGTGGTCTTGAGCTACGGCAAGGTTATTGCTAAGGGAACGCCGGAAGAGATCCAAAATAATCCTCAGGTTATTGAGGCCTATTTGGGCAAGCAGGAGGAGGTGTAAGCACTATGGCAATGCTTACGGTAAACGATTTGCACGTGTATTATGGCTCCATCCATGCGGTAAAAGGTATCTCATTTGAAGTCCAAGAAGGGGAGACCGTAACCCTTATTGGCGCTAATGGCGCAGGTAAATCCACTACCCTTAATACGGTGGCAGGCCTGCTCCATCCTCGCTGTGGTTCTATTGAATTTGAGGGCGAGTCTTTAGTTGGTATCCCTACCCATAAACTTACGTCGCGGGGCATGGCCTTATGCCCAGAAGGTCGTCATGTATTTACACAGATGAGTGTGAAAGAAAACCTCGAGATGGGCGCCTTTACGCGTGATGAAGCAGAAACGCACGATACCCTTACCATGATTTACGAACGTTTTCCTCGCTTGCGCGAGCGCTTGCATCAATCTGCAGGTACACTTTCTGGTGGTGAGCAACAGATGCTGGCTATGGGTCGTGCACTCATGTCAAAGCCTAAATTGTTTATGCTCGATGAGCCCTCCATGGGTCTGGCACCACTGTTGGTTAAGGAGATCTTTGACATTATTAAGAGTCTCAACGAGCAAGGTACAACCATCTTGCTGGTAGAACAAAATGCTCAAATGGCGCTGTCTATTGCCAATCGCGCCTATGTCTTGGAGACCGGTCGTGTTTCTATGAGCGGCGATGCGGATGAGCTTTTGCATGACAAGTGCGTTCAACAGGCATATCTGGGCGCTTAATACGCTGCGTCTCCTAGCCGTCTTATACGTTATACCAATCTTTACTTTTGTTACCGTCAACCTCGTCTTCATGTGAGTCTTGTTTGCTCAACTGAAGGCGAGGTTTGTGCTATAAGGCACGCTATACTATGAACAGTTGTTTACCAAGATGGTTTTCTCATCCTGTTTGCTCGTTATTTGCTCACTGAAGGTTTAGCCATGCAAGCACATATCTTATTAGCCGATGATGACGCGCACATACGCGAGGTTGTGTGTGTTTTGCTTGAGAGTGAAGGCTATGCCGTGCATACGGCGGTAGATGGTGTGGAAGCACTGCAGCTCTTTGAGACAAATATGGGCTTTGACCTCATTATTCTTGACGTTCTTATGCCGGGTTTGTCCGGCCTTGACGTGTGTAAGCGTATACGAGAACAGTCAAATACTCCGGTGCTTTTTCTCACCGCTCGCTCGCAGGATGCCGATAAAGTACGTGGATTTGTTGCAGGTGGGGATGATTACCTGCCAAAGCCCTTCTCGGCAATTGAGATGCTGGCACGCGTTAATGCGCTGTTGCGTCGCTACCATCGCTACGGTGGCTCTCCGGCGCAGACGCAGCGAACAAAACTTACGGTAGGAGATATAACGATTGATGTAAGTGGTCGTCATGTTTTTGGTCCTGCGGGCGCCATTGCGCTGACGGATTTTGAGTTTTCCGTTTTGTTGTTGCTGGCACAACATAGAGGCACGATTTTCTCGGCACGCGAGATCTATGAGGCAGTGTGGGACGAGCCATTTTTAGAGCAATCTGCTAATACCGTTATGGTGCACATTAGAAATCTGCGGCGAAAGTTGGGCGATAACCCTCAGAATCCTCGCTATATCCGTACGGTTTGGGGAAGAGGTTATACCATTGGCTAACGATACAAACACAACGTCGCACCGTCACCCTTTTGCCAAACAGTCTAAGCGCTTTGTGCCCCACACCGGCAGTAAACTGGGCTGGCGTTTGGTGGGATATGTAACCATAGCGCTGCTCTGTGGCATCTGTTCCTCTTTTGCGGTGTACGTTGGTGCTTCCTCTGTGCTTAATGACTATTTTTCACGTGAGTGCGTCTATTGCCAGCGGCTTGAGCAAGATGCCCAGGCACTCCAAAGCTACGTAACCGAGAAAAACATTTCCATCTCTGATAAGCAGGCCTTGGACACATGGGTTAAAAATGCGGGGTATGTGGCTTTGCAGATCTATCGAGAAGGCATGACCGTATACGACTCAAACATGAGCACGGATATATCGTCACTCAAGGTTTCGGGTGGAGATATGGAAAAGTGGCAAAAGACCTATCCCATCACTTTTTCTGATGGGGAAGCATCGGCAGTGTTTTATTACAACGCCAGTGCGCAGGGGCGCTTTATTGCTACGATTCTTGCGATAGTGCTGGGCTTTGTGGTGTGTATCCTTAGCTTGCTTTTGCTCATGCGCCGCATTGTCAACTACATTCGACTACTCGATCATGAGCTCAGCCTTCTTGAAGGGGGAGAGCTTGACCACGCAATCAGTGTTAAAGGCAATGATGAGCTGGGAAGTTTAGCGCAAAGCATCGATGACATGCGGCTGGCAATACGTCAGCGCCTTTTAGAAGAGCAGCGTATGCGCAATCGGGAGTATAAGTTGGTAACCGAAATGTCCCACGACTTGCGCTCACCGCTTACCGCACTCATTGGGTATCTCGATATCTTGGTGCTGGGAAAGTATGCTCACAAACAGGATGCTCAGCGCTATTTGCAAAGCAGCCGTGAGAAGGCCTACCAACTTAAGGAACTCTCCGACGATTTGTTTGACTATGTCTTAAAACAGCATGCGGGTGATGCGGATACTTGCGCTCCTGATACCATGCCTGCCGAGAAAAGTCAAAAAACCCTGCAGTCCTGCCAAGCGGTGCTTACCGAGATTTTGAATGAAGGCATCCTTGAACTTGAGAGTGCACAGTTTAATGTTGTGTATGAGGGTCTGCCTGCAAATTGTACAAAACAGGTTACGGTAAATCAAAGTGTGCTGCAGCGGGCATTTTCTAATCTTTTCTCAAATGTGGTACAGCATGCGCTGAGGACAGAACCCGTATATATACGCTGTTCGTGCTCGGATGCCTCTGCAGTGGTGTCCATAGTCAATACCCCTGCACCTGAGATTGAAACAACAGCAGGAACCGGCTTGGGTGTCGCGAGTACTGCGCAGCTTTTCTCGTCCTGTGGTTGGAAGCTTGCTACTACCCAGGATACCCAACACTACCGTGCCACGATTACTATCCCTTTTTAGAGCTTTTTGTTCCAAGTAGTTTTTCTACAAGTAGTGCTTCCTAAAAGCGCCCTTTCTAAAAGAGGTCCGTTTTCTACCCAGCTATTTCTGAAGAATCCTGAAGAGTCTTTTATGAGCGCAGACTTGCTGGATTAAAACGGCACAATAAAGCCTAGTTTCACAGGCACCGCAAACGATCGTCTGCAAGAAGGGTATTGAGAAAGGGCTTGTATGGCTGACATTGGAATGATTGCATCAACATTGATAGCGGGAGTACTTTCATTTTTTCACCCTGCATCCTGCCCGTGCTCCCCGTATATATTGGGCTGTTGCTTACTGAGGATGGCAAAACCGCCTTGGTGGTTCAGCGACGTATTGCAAATACCCTTGCTTTTATCATGGGTATCTCGATAAGCTTTTTTGCCCTGGGCTTTGGAGCAGGGTTTTTAGGTGGCATACTGGCAAATCCACTTTTTTCACTGAGCTTGGGCTTTGTTATTTGCTTGTTTGGCCTGCATCTTGCAGGGGTTCTCGTTATTCCAGCGCTTGATACCGAGAAGCGCATGGATATGCAGCACATTGATGCCAGGCATGCGGGTGGCGCCTTTTTGCTGGGTCTTGCGTTTTCATTTGGTTGGACGCCGTGCATTGGTCCTATCCTTGCATCGGTGCTGGCCTTTGCAGCTCAACAGGGTAATGCGGTGTGGGGAGGTCTGCTTTTGGTGGTGTACGCTTTGGGCCTATCACTACCTTTTGCTCTGCTTGCATTGGGTTCTTCTGTGCTTATGGAAAAAGTGCGTCAGCTTAACAAGTACAGTGAGCTTCTCAAAAAGATTGGCGGCGTGTGCATTGCCCTTGTCGGTGCATGGCTGCTGGTTTCACAAGCAACCGGTCTTGGTATGTCTCTAAAAAATACGAACAGCTCTGCAAGCTCTACTCAGAGTTCTCAAACTGAGCAGCGCAGTGATGCTACAAACCAGCAAGGTGATGCTATGAATGACGATACAACCATGCCAGCTACGGACAGCTGGAAGCAAACGGCGCTTAAAACCTTGGATAACAAGACTCTTACGCTTGCGTCCCTTAAGGGAAAGCCGGCGTATGTAAAGATGTGGGCCACCTGGTGTCCCGCTTGTCTCAACGGTCTTGATGAGTTTTCTCGCCTGGCTGCCGAGCATGAAAAGAAAGGTGATGTAACGGTTACCTCGGTGCTTTCGCCAGAAATTGGATCGGAACTTTCTGAAGATCAAATTGTGAACTGGGCTACCAAGCAAAAGCTTACGGCTCCTATTTTGATGGATAGCTCTGGCACCTTACTCAAGGCCTTTGACATACAAGCGTATCCAACCTCTGTCTTTATTAACTCTCAGGGCGAGGTTGTCGATAAACGCATTGGCGATGTCCCTACGGATGAGCTGGAAAAAATCCTTAGTAGCTTGACATAAGGGGTATGGGTATGAACAAACATGCTTCCATAATGGTGGCGCTCGTGACTGCGATGGTTGTACTTGGTGTTGTGCTATACAAGATGCATAAACCACCTCAGACACAGGATGATGAGTTGGAGAAGAAGCAGGAGGCTGCAATGGCAAACATTGATACCAATAATTTGCATGAGATTTATTTTGCAGGGGGATGCTTTTGGGGAGTGGAAGAGTATTTTTCTCGCATTCCAGGCGTGTATGATGCTGTGTCAGGATACGCAAACGGCACCACTGAAAATCCCACGTATGAGGAAGTGTGTACTGGTAAAACAGGGCATGCTGAGACCGTAAAGGTGCGCTATGACCCTTCGATAGTAAGTTTGGAAAGCCTTGCTAAACAGTATTTTAAGATTATCAATCCGCTCAGTGTTAATCAGCAGGGCAATGATAGAGGAAGCCAGTATAGAACAGGCGTGTACTTTGTGGATGCAGCAGATGAGTCTGTGCTGCGCCCGGTGTTTGATGAGGAGGAAAAGAAGTACGGCACAAAACTAGCGGTAGAGCTTACAAAGCTTACGAGCTTTTATCAAGCTGAGGAATACCATCAGGATTACCTCAAGAAAAACCCTCGTGGTTACTGCCACATAGACTTTAGTTCGCTTAAAGATGTAAAGCTCGAGAAGGGCGATAAGACATCTTCTGCACCTAAGGTGGACGCGTCACGGTATTACAAACCTTCTGACGATGAGATCAAGCGCATGCTTACGTCTGAGCAATATGACGTTACACAAAAAGCTGGCACAGAGCCCGCATTTTCTGGAGCGTATCACGATAATCATCAGGCTGGTATTTACGTGGACGTGGTTACAGGTGAGCCCTTGTTCTCCTCCAAAGACAAATTTAATTCAGGCTGTGGTTGGCCAAGCTTTGTTCGTCCGATCGACCCGGATGTTATCAAGGAATATAAGGACAGCAGCCATGGCATGATAAGAACAGAAGTGCGCAGTCGTGTAGGGGATTCTCACCTTGGGCATGTATTTACCGATGGTCCTCAAGAGCAGGGTGGTCTGAGGTATTGTATTGACAGCTTGGCGCTAAAGTTTATCCCTTATGAGCGTATGGAAGCAGAAGGATACGGGGAATTCATGCCTGTCTGTTCTCGCTATGGATGGGAATAAGGCTATAAACGCTTATGTAAGCAAAGATCCTAAAAAAAGTCAAAGAGTCCAAAAAGCTCAAAAAGCTACGTACTAAAGAATCTAAAAAGATGCAGGGAAATGAGCCAGAAGGCTATTTTCCTGCATCTTTTAGTATGTGGGTGCCCATACATGACTGTGACATTACGTGAATGTTTGGCTTATACAACTGTTTTTTCTAAGCTAAATTTCAAATACTATACAGCAGATGTAATACCTTAGGGTTTGCAGAACAAAATTCTTTTTTTCTAAAATACCCAGATTTCCTATATACATATATTTAGGATATTTATTCAAAAATTTGTATAGGAAATAATAGTGTGGAGATAACATTTCACCCGCTTTCGTACAGTACTACTCGCGTAAGAGCGGTTATATGGTAGTAATAAATCGGCAAATGGCGTAATTTATCCGCTCGCCGTTCTAAAAAAGCCATTTACAAAACAAAATTGAGGAATTCATTTACTTTCACGTCGCGTTAATCTCGACAATTTTCCTAGTCATTATTCATTGCTAATAGCTCATGTATTTGTCGTATCACACGTAGGAGGTAGCACATGGCATCAACTACAGCTGCGGTGGCGAGTAGCACTGCTGAGCAAAAGAAACGCAGTCTTGATCAAGAATTTTTTCGAAAAGGTATTTTAATCGCTCTGTTCTCAAGCCTTATGTATGGCATCTATACTGCTTTCATTACAGCAGGTGAAAGTACAAGTTTATGGCTTGGATGGTTAGATACTGTCAACCCAACAGGGTTTTTGGCGGTTTTTATACTTCCTACGGTGGCAAGTGCCATAAACGATTGCTGTAGCGCTCTTTGGGCCCTTGGTATCACGGCAAAGCAGGGCAAGCTTGCGGATTTTGGTCGTACCATCCGCACCAAGCCCGGCATTATTATGGTGGTAAGTGCCCTTGTCGGCGGCCCTATTGCAACGGTTGCTTATATCATTGCGCTGTCTCAGGCAGGAACCATTGTGGTTCCTATTGCGGCGCTTAACCCTGCAATTGGATCAATTCTTTCTCGCATTCTTTTTAAGCAGGAGCTGGGTCCCCGCAAGATCATAGGTATTGCTATCTGCGTCTTTGCGGGCCTTATGATTGGTTCCACAAGTCTTACGGGCGATGCATCCAACAACTTGGGATTTGGCCTTATGTTGGCATTTATTGCTGCCTTGGGCTGGGGTGCCGAGGGCTGCATTGCGGGATATGCAAGCTGCATGATTGATACGCAAATTGGTATCACGATTCGCCAGTGTGTATCAGGTTTTGTAGAGCTGTTTGTATTGCTTCCAGCGTTGGCACTTATCGGTGGCGTACCCATAGCCGAGGCTATTACCTATATCGGAAGCGTCCTGAGCGATTTGCCCACAATTTTGTGCTTTGTTGTTGCCGGCTTTGCAGCATATAAGTCTTTTGCTAGCTGGTATCGCGGCAATTCTATGTGCGGTACTGCGCTTGGTATGGCGTGCAACGGTACCTATACCTTTGTAGCTCCGCTTACCACATGGATTATTGTAGGCGTCATCATGCACATTGATGGCTATGCCTTGGCGCCAATTGCGTGGGCGGCGGCGCTGGTCATGATCATTGGCATTGTCATTATTGCTATCAATCCTCTTGAGTATCTAGGAAAGAAGGAGGAGGCATAATGCGTCCACTTAACTATGCAATTCTCAAATATTTTACTGAGGTACCAGAAGCAAGTGCCGACGATGTACTTATGGCACTCAAAGATGATTACTCGGGTTTTTCTGCCTTCACGCATACAAAGGTCCAGGAAGCGCTGATGACTGCCGAGAAAAACGGCTTGATTGCTGAGTCGCGTGTTGACCTTGACGATAAGGGCGAGTTGCATGTCTTTTATGCTGCAGACTCCGAGCAGCGAGACACCATTAATTCCTACATCAAGTAGTGAGGAGTACGTATGCGCTATAAGGGAGAAGAGGCCATAGGCCTCATAGAGACCACGGGTATGGTGCCTGCACTGTATGCAGCAGATGCAATGCTTAAAGCAGGTAATACAGAGCTTGTCAGCTACGAGAATATTGGCTCAACGCTGGTAACCATCATTGTTAAAGGTGATGTAGCTGCCTGTGAAGCAGCAGTGAAAGCAGGCTGTGAAGCCGCATCGAGCATTGGCACGCTTACGGCACATAACGTTATGCGCCGTCCTGTTCCGCCTGTTGGTGACGTTGTTTCTGTTCATGACGTGGATTACAACTAGGAGGCAGCTATGGCTAACGAAGGCATGAATGCACTGGGCGCTATAGAGACCTTTGGTTTGGTTTGGGTTCTTGAAGCAGGCGATGCCATGTGCAAAGCGGGCGACGTTGTGCTCATCGGCTATGAAAACACTGCTTCAGGCTACATCTCCATTTTGGTAGAGGGAGATGTTGCCGCTTGTAAAGCAGCGGTAGCTGCAGGCGTTAAAGCCGTAGAGGCTTTGGGCGCAGAGGTTTACAGCTCTGTTGTCATCCCTCGTCCTCATCCAAGCCTTAAGAAAATCACTGATAAATACACCGTCGAGAAGCTCTTGCCGTATTAAAGGAGGTGTCACGTGTCTCTTATCGATAATGATCTTCTATCCGTTCAGGAGGCGCGTATCCTCCTTGAGCATGCTGCCGGGTCTGTTGAGGCTTTAGAGAGCTTGCCGCTGTCTTTGGTTGAAGACTTTCTTACGCACTTGCGTGAAGGTCTTTATCAGAATGCTCGTACGTATGCTGACCTTGCTTTTGATGAGAGCGACTATGGTAATCCCCAAGAAGAAGCTCAGCTCATAGAGTGGGTCCTTACGGATGTACTCGATGATGTATGTGCTCAAACCCCTGTGCAAGAAATTGTTTGGGATACAAAGTCTGCGGCGGTGTATCTGTCTAAAGGAGTGGTTGTATCACTGCTTCCAGATTGGCTTGCCGTACCAACTCTGCTATCGCAGCTGTTTTATGCACTCCGCTCAAAAAGCCCCATTGTTTTTTCGGCTGGTGCTCGTGTACATGAGAGCTGCTGTCGTGTAATGGAAGATGTACTTTCCATTGCCCGCTCATGCCATTATCCAGAAGAGGCGTTGGGATTTTTGCGGGTCTGTTGTCCCGAAGGCGAGCAGTGGATGTGCTCGCAACCCTGCGTGAGTGTCATTATAGATTCCCGTGAGAATGCCAATGAACACCCTTATGCTGCCTATGGCAAGGATGTCTATTATGCGTCGCTGGGCAACAATCCTGTTTTTGTTGAATCAACGGCTGATATAGCAGCTTGTGCTCAAGAGATAGTACGGGGTAAATCATTTTGCCATGGCATGCTTCCAGGAGTCGAGCAATCTATTGTGGTAGAAGCGGCGGTAGATAGCCAACTCCAAGCTGCGCTCAGGCAAATGGGTTGTTACTTTTTGGACGAAAGTGAAACCGATCGTCTTGGTGACTTGCTTTTTATGTCAGACGGTAAGACCTATCCAGAGCTTATCGCCAAGTCTGCCGAAGACCTTGCTCGTAGGGCAAATATTGCGGTACCAGCACAGACAAAGGTGCTTATCGTCCGCAAGCCGTACGTGAGTGAGCGGAGCTTTTTCTCTAAAGCTAAGTATGGTCCTGTGCTTTCTTACTATGTGGAAGAAAGCTGGCGCGATGCTTGCGAGAAGTGCATAGAGCTCATTTTGAACAGCGGACACGGGAATGCCTTGTCGATTTTCTCTAATAGTCCCGAAGTGATTCAGCAATTTATTCTCAAGAAGCCCGTTGGCCGTGTGCTGGTAAATGTTAGTACTGCTCTGGGCAGTATAGGCAGTCATACAGAGCTTCCTAAGACGCTCACTATTACCGGCTGGGACCACGCTACTACCTCGAGTTTGGGTGTTACTTACAGTGATTTTGTAAGAAAGCGCCAGGTAGGTGTTGCTGGCAATACGCACCAGCAGGACTTGGTGAAGCAAATCAGTTCACATACTCACCCTACTCTGACAACGCCAAACACAAAAACAGAAGTACAGCCACTGAGTAACACGGCTGATGTGACACAAGAACAGTGCACGGAATCGATCGATTGGTTCTCTGGTCTTCTAGAGTCCATGAGAGATAAGTAAAAAGGAGTAAAGGATGGATATTAAGGAGTTTGCAAAGGAACTTTCCGAGGCAACCAAAACCATGAGTGCTGAGGAAAAGCATGCTGTGCGAGAGATGTTTGCGAAAGTTTCCGATCAGCTGGACGCACCACTGCACAGTACACCCTGTGTAGCAGACGGACCTACCGAGATCCCCGAAGGTCCTACTCAGCGCCATGTTCGTCTGAAGGATAACTACCTCAAGCAAGTTCCTAGTATTACTACGTTTCGTGCTCGTGCGGTTACCGAGATTATGAAGGAAAACCCAGGCATGCCTAAGATTGAGTTGCGTGCTAAGGCGTTCCGTCACTGCTGCGAAACGGCTCCCTTGGTCATCCAAGATGACGAGCTTATCGTAGGTGCTCCCTGTGGTGCTCCCCGTGCTGGTGCATTTTCTCCCGATCTTGCGTGGCGTTGGCTTAAAGAAGAGCTTGATACCATTGGGGATCGTCCTCAGGATCCTTTTTACATCTCTGATGAGGATAAGCGCTATTGTCGTGAGGTACTGTTCCCATTTTGGGAGGGCAAGTCACAGGATGAGATCTGTGAGGACCAGTATCGTGAGGCTGGTGTCTGGGAGCTTTCCGGTGAGTCCTATGTATCTGACTGCTCCTACCATGCTATGAGTGGTGGCGGCGATTCTAACCCTGGTTATGACGTTATCCTCATGCGCAAGGGTATGCTCGATATCCAGGCTGAGGCAAAAGAGCACCTTGCCCAACTTGATTACGCCAATCCAGAGGACTTGGATAAGATCTACTTCTACAAGTCCGTCATTGATACCACTGAAGGCGTCATGATTTATTCAAAGCGCCTCAGTGAATATGCTTTGCAAAAGGCTGCTGCTGAGCATGATCCCAAGCGCAAGAGCGAGCTCGAGAAGATCGCAGAAATTCTTGCCTATGTACCTGCACACAAGCCAAGGACGTTCCATGAGGCTATGCAGGCAGTCTTTACGATTGAGTCCCTCTTGCCTGTAGAGGAAAACCAAACCGGTATGTCTATCGGTCGTGTTGACCAGTACATGTATCCCTTCTATGAGGCAGACATTAAGGCTGGCCGTATCACTCCGTATGAGGCTTTTGATATCGCCGGTTGTATGCTCATCAAACTGAGTGAGGTCATGTGGGTTACCTCGCGCGGACAGTCTGAATTCTTTGCAGGATACCAGCCCTTTATTAACATGACTTTAGGTGGTGTGACTCGCAGGGGCACTGACGCTACCAACGATTTGACCTACCTGCTTATGGATGCTGCCCGTCATGTAAAGATTTATCAGCCTACCATTGCGTGCCGTATTCACAACAAGTCACCCGAGCGCTACATGCGCAAGATCGTTGATCTTGTTCGTTCGGGCATGGGCTTCCCCGCTTGCCACTTTGATGACACCCACATCAAGATGATGCTTGCTAAGGGTATTTCTGTTGAAGACTCTCGTGACTACTGCATGATGGGTTGCGTTGAGCCTCAGAAGTCTGGCCGCCTGTATCAGTGGACCTCCACCTCTTATACGCAATGGCCTGTGTGCATTGAGCTTACCCTTAACCACGGCGTTGACCTGTGGTATGGCAAGCAGGTTACTCCAGACCTTGGCGATCTTTCTCAATACAAGACCTTCGAAGAGTTTGATGCAGCGGTTAAAAAGACCATTCAATACGTCACGAAGTGGACCGATGTTGCCACTGTTATCTCTCAGCGTGTTGCTCGCGAGGTTGCGCCTAAGCCTTTGATGTCCATCATGTTTGAAGGCTGCATGGAAAGCGGCAGGGATGTTTCTTCTGGTGGCGCCATGTACAACTATGGTCCAGGTGTTGTATGGACTGGTTTGGGCACCTATACCGACTCTATGGCAGCTATCAAAAAGCTTGTCTTTGATGATCACAAATATACGCTCGATGAGCTTAATGAGGCTCTGAAGGCAGACTTTGTGGGCTACGAGAAAATCCAGCAGGATTGCATCAATGCGCCTAAGTATGGCAATGATGACGATTATGCGGACAATATCGCAGCGGATATTCTGCATTACACCGAGCACATCCATGTGAAATATAAGACGCTGTACTCTCACATGTCCATGGGTACGCTTTCCATCTCTAACAATACGCCTTTTGGCGAGATGACCGGTGCTTCTGCAAATGGTCGTAAGGCCTGGACGCCCTTGTCAGACGGCATTAGCCCCAGCCAGGGTGCCGACCACAATGGTCCTACCGCCATTATTAAATCGGTTGGTAAGTTGCCTAATGACTCTATGAACATCGGTATGGTTCATAACTTTAAGCTTATGAGCGGTATTCTCGATACGCCAGAAGGAGAGCGTGGCCTTATTACCCTTTTGCGCACGGCTTCGATGTTCGGCAATGGCGAGATGCAGTTTAACTATCTCGACAATGAAACGCTTATTGATGCACAGGCCCATCCAGAAAAGCATCGTGACCTCGTGGTACGCGTTGCTGGCTACAGCGCATTCTTCAACGAGCTGTGCAAGGACGTTCAGGACGAGATTATTAGCCGCACCATGCTTACCAGGATTTAATAGTTGTCAGTAACTTGGTAAACGATGAGGTAAAAGGAAGGGGGCAACGGACAGATGGAATCTCAGCAGGGAAAGATTGAGCGTACCGCACGTATTTTCAATCTACAGAAGTACAACATGTATGATGGACCGGGCGTTCGCTCTATGGCTTTTCTCAAAGGTTGCCCCCTGCGTTGTAAGTGGTGCTCTAATCCAGAAAGTCAGCTGCGGGAACATGAAGTTATGTTCAAGGCTGATAACTGCGTAAATTGTGGTGCCTGTGCTGCGGTGTGTCCCGTAGCTCTTCATAAGATGGTGGATGGCAAGCATGTGGTAGACCGTAGTGTTCGCTGCACGGGCTGTCGTCAGTGTGAAGAAGCATGCCTGTATAATGCCCTGCAAATTATGGGAGAAGATTATTCGGTTGATGATCTTGTCTGCTTCTTTGAGCAGGATGAAGACTTTTATCGGATGTCTGATGGCGGCATTACGCTTTCTGGCGGAGAAGCCCTGGCACAAAGTGAAGCTGTATTGGCCATATGCATGGCAAGCCAAGCAAAGGGATACCACACGGCGGTTGAGACTTGTGGATATACGCCGCTCAAGACCCTTATGAAGGTGGCTCCATACGTTAACTTGTTTTTGTACGACATCAAACAGATGGATCCTGTCAAACATAAGTTTTGGACAGGCGTAAACAATGAGCTCATTCTTTCTAACATCAAGTGGCTGCTTGAAAACGGATATAACGTGCGCGTGCGTATGCCGCTTTTAAAGGGAGTCAATGATTCCAAAGAAGAGATAGACGCCGTTATTGCCTTCTTTCATCCTTATCGCTATCAAAAAAACTTTGATGGCGTTGATTTGCTGCCCTACCACAAATTGGGAGTCGGTAAGTATAAGTCCCTTGGTCGAGATTATGAGATTGAGGGAGATCCATCGCTTACAAATGACGATTTAAATCGCATTGAAACGTGGATTGAAAGCGCGGATTTCAAAGTCAATCTTGTGAGGCACTAACGCTATGGAAAAACTCGACCGCATAATTCAGGAGTCTGTTCCAGGAAAGCAAGTAACGCTTGCTCATGTTATTGCTTCGCCGGGACCGAGTGTTAATGAGCGAATCGGTGTTGCCGCAGGCGACGCCATTGGCATTCTTACGCTTAGCCCGTCCGAGACAGCCATTATTGCAGCGGATGCTGCTGCTAAGGCAGCTCCCGTTGAAATCGGTTTTTTGGATCGTTTTACCGGTTCAGTTGTCATTATGGGTGATGTCCAAAGCGTTGAGGAATCACTGCATGTTGTGTGTGACATGCTCCATGACCAGCTTGGTTTCTGTGTTGTGGAGGTGACAAAATCCTAATGTCTGACCGCTTTGTTTTTATAGGTCTTGATGGATCAGGTAAAAGTACGCTTGCCGATATGGTGGAGGGTTGTTCATCTGATCACCGGCATAGAGAAGATTGCTATTACCGTCCACAGACCCTGGAGATCCCGGGGCATTACGTAGAGAACCACTGGATGCACAACGTCATTCTCATGCTCTTACACAATCAGGCCTGTGCTTTTGTCTTACTTTTGGATGGAACCACACGACTCTCATACTATTCGAGCGGTTTTGCTAAGGCAACGAGAAAACCTGGCCTGGCTGTGGTTACAAAGTGCGATGTGTTGGATGAGGCTCAGCGAGAAGAAGCACGGATGCGCTTGGCCGATGTTGGTTGTCATGAACTGCTCTTCCTTTCTACTAAAACCGGGGAAGGCGTACGTGAATTTAAGCAATGGGTGGCAAAACAAAAACGAGCTTTGCATCTACCCATGGAACAGAGAGAAAACGAGAGGAGGCAACCATGCACTATATAACAGAAGGGGAGCTGCGCAGGCAGTATGCGCAAAAACAATTTGATACGTTTCAACTTCCTGCTGGTGCACGTCTTACGCCGAGCGCTCGTCAATTTCTTATTGATTTTAGGATTGAGTTTGAATCGCTGTATCACAAAAAGAGTGCTGCACCTATGAGTACAAAAACGAATACAAAACCGTGCTCTGCAGACGAGGTTTCTGCGCAAACGCAGGCGCGTATTGATGATATGCGCATCTTGGGAGCTCGTCTGAGGCTTTTAGCACGTAAGGCCTTGGGTGTTAATAATGAAGCGGCACAGCTTTTAGAGCGTGTGGGCAGCGCTTGGCAGGAGGGTAAGCTTGCAGACACAGCGTGTTGCCCTGCTGAGCAGGACTGCTCTGGAGAACCACAGACAAAATCTGCTTGTGAAACTATTCCCTCGCTTCCTCTGAGCGCCTGCGTTCATCCGCTGTACTTTGAGATGGCTGTTATGTGTGGTGAGTTGCTACGGTTTATCTGCTTTTGGAACAGCGCGTGTTGTGATGAGCATAAAAGCTCCGATGATTCTTGGATAGCTCAAATGCGCACCGTTTTATCTGCACTTACAAGCTATATGGAGCAGGCAAAGGAGGAGACATCCCGTGATTGATACTACGCAAGCAAATACCTTGCTGGATGCCCTCATCAAAACGGTGGATACCCCTCGTACCAATACTGACGGTGAGCTGTACTGTGGTTTGGATTTGGGTACTGCCTTTATCGTGCTCAGTGTGATAAATGCCCAGGGTGAGCCGGTGGCATGTGCCTACCAGTTTGCCAATGTTGTGCGCGATGGTCTGGTTGTTGATTACGTAGGTGCGTGTGATATTGCAGCTACGTTAAAGGAAAAGCTAGAAAAAACGCTGGGTTGTGAGCTTATTCACTGTGCAGTTGCCATTCCTCCAAAAACTGAACAGCTGGATGGAGGTGCCGTTAAAAACGTTGCCGAAAGCACGGGCATGAACGTTGTAGCCGTGTTTGATGAGCCTACAGCTGCCAATCTTGTTATGAACGTTCAAGAAGGTGCTGTGGTAGATATCGGTGGTGGCACAACCGGCATAGCGCTCTTTGAGAAGGGCAAGGTTGTTGCATGTGAGGATGAGTCTACGGGAGGCACCCACCTTTCGCTTGTTCTTGCAGGTGCTAAGAATATCTCGTTTGATGACGCCGAACTCTATAAAAGAGATGCTGCTCACGCCCGAGAGCTTTTGCCCATTGTTGCCCCTACTATCGACAAGATAAGCTCCATTATCCAAAACGCCTGCCTTGGCCATACGGTTTCTGAAATTATCTTAGTTGGCGGCACCTGTGAGCTTGAGGGTATTGAGGATCGTATCGAGAAAATCCTGCATATACCCGTACATAAGCCCAATAATCCCATGTTCGTAACACCTCTGGGCATTGCCTTAGGGTGTCGTTTGCACATGCTTGAGGAGGGTCAGCATGCTTGATGTCAAGATAATCAAAGCTCCCTCCGCTGGAACTATGGCAATCGTCCGTCAAAGAAGTGGCGCACGCTGGACTGAGGATTTTAAGCCTGCTGCACTCGGTCTTGTTCAGGGAAAACTTATAGAAATGATAGTGGCTAGTGATATTGCTGAAAAAACAGCGGGTGTGGTGGTCACTGATATTCGTGGCTCTTGTCCTCAAAACATGGTGATGCTTGCTATTGCTGGTAACACTGCAGAGGTTATGGCTTGTCTTGCAAGCATTAAGAATGGTGGTGACGACACTCATGATTGTAGGTAAGCTCATTGGCTCCATTTGGGCCACGCGCAAGTATGACGAGCTTGATGGTATGAAGCTCATGCGTGTAGAAATCCTGGACGAAAACAAAAAAGGTCAGCAGCTTATCTGCGTAGACACCATAAGTGCGGGATGCGGGGACAGGGTTTTAGTAACCACGGGTAGCGCCGCTTACCACTTTATAAACAAGGCTTTTGATAAAAACGCACCGGTAGATGCGGTTATTGTCGGCATTATTGACGAAGATGTGACTCTGTAGAAAGGAGAGTGAGATGAGGAAGTTGATTTGCGCTCAGGATGTACTTGCTGCCGCTCAACGGCACGAGAGTCTCGTGGTGGATTCAAACACGATAGTCACACCTCAGGCTGCAGATGTTGCTAAAGAGTGTGGCGTAGCTTTGGTAGCTGCTTGCCAAGCTGGCTGTGCTGGTCATGATGATACGCAGACTGTGTCGGGCGATACAAACCATGAGGCTGCAATATCTCCTGCGGAAATAGAGCGCATCATAACAGCTGCCTTTGATCGGGGTATTTGGAATGAGGAGACCCTGCATCAGCTTTTGGATAAAAAGCCTCAGGCAGATTTGAACAGCGTGACCGTGGGAGTATCCGGTCGCCATATTCATCTATCCCGTGAGCATCTCGATAGATTGTTTGGTAAAGGATACGAGTTAAACGCCATAAAAGAGCTCTCTCAGCCGGGACAATATGCAGCTAAAGAGTGCGTAACACTTGTAGGCCCTAAGGGTGTTATTCAAAAGGTTCGTGTTTTGGGTCCCACCCGTAAACAGACACAGGTTGAAGTGCTTGCGGGGGACACGTTTAAGCTTGGCATACCGCAGGTGGTTCGTCTCTCCGGTCATCTTAAGGGCACCCCCGGTATTACGATAGTTGGCCCTCAAGGAACAGTAGTTCTTTCTGAAGGCGTTATTGTTGCCGCACGCCATATTCATATGTCTCCTGCCGAAGCGGCTGAGCGTGGCTTGAGCGATGGCCAAATAGTTTCCATACGCTTTGGTGGCGAGCGTGCGGGGCAACTTGACAACGTGGTTATACGTGCCACAGAGAACTCGGCATTGGATTGTCATATCGACACCGAAGAAGCAAATGCCTTGCATATAGCTAATGGTTCTGTGGTGCAGATTATTAAGTAGTGCAACAACGTACAAAGGTACGCAGATAACAGGAGGATAAGATGTCCAACATTACACAGGCACTCGGCATGGTAGAGACTAAGGGTTTGGTTGGAGCTGTAGAAGCAGCAGATGCCATGGTTAAGGCTGCCAACGTAAGCCTGGTAGGCAAAGAGCTTGTAGGCGGCGGTTTGGTAACCGTTTTTGTACGCGGTGATGTGGGTGCTGTTAAGGCAGCTACCGATGCTGGTGCTGCAGCAGCTCAGCGTGTAGGCGAGCTTCTCTCCGTACATGTTATCCCACGTCCTGATGGCATGGTTGAGTCCATTTTGCCTAGCGTGGAAGGCTAGTTGTCGGAAGGCTCGTTATGGCAAACAAAAAATCTGGCCAAAGTGACGGGAAGCCTCAACATCCTGCACCTGCGCCATCCCATGATGATTCTGTATCACAAGATACAGCGGTACATATTCAAGCCGAGGCACCCAAGCCTGCGGCAACTAAGGAGGATAAGATGTCCAACATTACACAGGCACTCGGCATGGTAGAGACTAAGGGTTTGGTTGGAGCTGTAGAAGCAGCAGATGCCATGGTTAAGGCTGCCAACGTAAGCCTGGTAGGCAAAGAGCTTGTAGGCGGCGGTTTGGTAACCGTTTTTGTACGCGGTGATGTGGGTGCTGTTAAGGCAGCTACCGATGCTGGTGCTGCAGCAGCTCAGCGTGTAGGCGAGCTTCTCTCCGTACATGTTATCCCACGTCCTGATGGCATGGTTGAGTCCATTTTGCCTGCGGCAAAGTAAAAAGACAGCGTAAGAAGTCTGCACATCAGATTGCATTCGACTTTCTTTTGCGTAGGACGTCAACATGAAAAGAGTTATGATGCAAGAATTCGATTACGATCTCCAAAGCATCCAGGCAGCGCGTGACCTGGCTCGAAAAGGTAAAGTTGCAGCAACTCAGCTTGCATCATATACCTGCGAGCAGATCGATGCTATTTTGCGTGCCATGGTTGAGGCTGCAGAGCAAAATGCCGAGGCACTTGCGCAAATGGCTGTAGACGAAACGGGCTTTGGTAACGTTCACGATAAAATTTATAAAAATCATATGGCCTCTGGTTTGCTTTACGAGCAAATCAAAGATAAGAAGACCATTGGTGTTATCGACGTAGACGAGAAAAACGAAGTTATTACCATTGCAGAGCCAGTCGGTTTGCTTATGGGCATTACTCCGTCTACCAACCCCACCTCAACGGTACTGTATAAGTCAATAATTGCACTTAAGTCCCGTAATGCAATTGTCTTTTCTCCTCATCCTCAGGCTGCTAAATGCACCAATTTGGCCATCCAAATTATGAGCGATGCGGCCGTGAGCGCTGGTGCTCCTCAAAACTGCATTCAGGGCATTACGCTTTCCAGCATGGCGGCTGCAGAAACACTGATGCATGCACCAGAGATAGACATGATTATTGCTACAGGTGGTCCCGCCATGGTGAAGGCTGCCTATAGCTCTGGTAAGCCAGCATTGGGTGTAGGCGCTGGAAATTCTCCTGCGTACATTGAGCGTTCGGCTGACGTTCATGCAGCGGTAAAGCGCATAATTGCCTCTAAAACGTTTGATAATGGTACGATTTGCGCTTCTGAGCAAAGTATTATCTGCGAAAGCTGCAACCGTGATGCCGTTGTTGCTGAGTTCAAGAGCCAGGGCGGATATTTCTTGACCGAAGAAGAGTGCGCGCGCGTGTGCTCCTTACTCTTCCGTAATGGCCACGCTATGTGTCCAAAGTTTGTGGGTAGGGATGCTCAAGCCATTGCACACGCTGCAGGTATTGAGGTTCCTAAAGATACCAAGGTACTCATTGGCGAGCAGGGCGGTGTTGGTGATAAATGGCCGCTTTCCTTTGAGAAGCTCACCTGTGTATTGGCATTTTATACGGTGGAAAATTGGGAAGAAGCGTGTGATCTTTCAATTGCCCTGTTGCAAAATGGTATTGGTCACACCATGAGCATCCATACAGAGGACAAAACGATTGTGCGTAAGTTCTCTGTTAAGCCTGCCTCACGCATTCTTATCAATACGGGTGGCACCCAAGGTGGTACAGGCCTTTCCACTGGTCTTGAAGTAGCTCTTACTCTAGGTTGTGGAACCTGGGGTGGAAGTTCCATCTCTGAAAACGTTGGGCCACAGCATCTTATTAATGTAAAGCGTGTAGTAAATGGGCTTATAGAGCCTGATGAGCTTATCGCACATGATAAGATTTTTGCTAAGTATCACCCTGAGCTTATAAAGAATTCTGGGGATCACTCAAGCTACCAAGCATCTCAGGCACAGGTTTCTCATACCTCAGCCGTTGATGGCACACATCATGATCTTGGTATTGAGATGCCTGTGGGACATCAGTCTCCCATTAGCTATTCGCTCGGCTGCAATAGCTGCTCTTCTACGAGCCAACCAGTAACGAGCACAGCCTCATCCGATGGTGAGATTGGCGTAGACGATCTTAAGAATATGGTTGATGAATTAGTAGCGGCATTTAGAGGCAGTAAGTAAAGCGTTCCTCACTAAGACGTACGGGGTTATGTATGGAAACGGGACATTTCTATCAAGAACTTACTCGTCTTTTTGGCGAGCCGGGTGCAGATGTGGTTGGGTATTTGCGCAATCACTTGCACCTGGCTCAGCTTGGGGGCTACACTGCTCTGGAGATAGCCGCGGAAAATGAACTTGGCAGTCTTTTACGTGTTCGAGGAGAATTTGCAGAGGCAGAGCAGCTCTATAAAAAGGCCTTGTTGCTTCTTGATGCAAAAGATGCAGATGATCTTTCCTATGCTCGTGTGCTCATAAATTTGGGAGATGTTTACGTCGCATGGGGAAAGTATAGCCAGGCACTTCAGGTTTTTGATAAGGCAGAACAGCACCTTGTTCATGGACCAGATGCGGCATATGAGCTGAGTGCTCTTTGTAATAATCGCAGCGCTGCGTATCGAGGGCTCGGACAGTTGGATCAAGCACGTCAAGAGCTTAAACGCGCTGCCCAACTTTTAGAGTCCGTGCCCAATTCTGAGGGTAAACGTGCAGTGAATGCTATCAATCTGGCTCAAGCTCTTGTCGATGAGGGGCGTCTTGTTGAAGCAGGCCAAGTGCTTGCACCAGCACTGATTGCGTTTGAAACCTTACAGCAAGGAAGAGACATTCACCGCCCCTATGCTCTGGCGGTAGCAGGCCAAATTGCTGGTTTGCAAAAACGTTATAAACATGCGTGGGCCTGTTATCAATGGGCCGCCCAGCTCTTAAAGGAAAAACTGGGTGATTCACCAGCGGTTGATGCACTTGTGCGTGAAGCACAGCGTATGAAAGAACTTGAATACACGTATAGATAGCGAGAAATACCGCAAGAACGGCATGGTGTTGATAGTGAGAGGAGTGTGATATGAAAGGACTTGATCTTTCAAGGCAGTATTTTTCTGCGTATAAATCCACTCTTTTCAACGGGCTTCCTCATGAGATTACTAATCGTGTTGCTGTCGGTCTTGTGGGCGCTGGTTCTGAATGTTTAGGTTTTGATGACGAGATTTCTCACGATCATGATTTTGGTCCAGGGTTTTGCATATGGCTTCCTCACAGCATGTATGCTGCTTGGAAAGATGAATTTATGCGTCGCTATGTGGCCCTTCCGTCTACGTTTATGGGTATGCAGCGCAAGGAAAGCCCGTATGCAGAGCAGCGTGTAGGCGTCTTTGAGATACAGGCTTTTTATCGCTCATATACCGGTCTTGACCGAGCTCCTCAAACCGAGCTTGAATGGTTAGCAATTCCTGAACAGCTCTTGGCTATGGCGGTTAATGGGGAAGTATTTTTTGACCCCTCAGAAGAATTTAGCTCCATTCGTCAGGGACTCTTATGCTTTTATCCAGAGATGGTGCTTCGTAAAAAGGTTGCTGCCAATATGGCTTTGATGGCTCAGACAGGCCAATACAATCTTTCACGTTGTCTTAAGCGATCTGATTTTGTTGCGGCAAATGCGGCGCGTACAGAATTTATCTGGTCTACTATGGCGGTGCTACATCTTTTATATCGTTGTTATATGCCTTATTATAAGTGGGCTTTCCGTTCATTGGTGGAGCGTGCACAGGTTCCAAACTCACTGTGTATGTCATTGCAACGCATGGCACAGCTTCCCATAGATAGCCTTAACACACAGGAGATTTCTTCTGTGTGTGCTGTTGTACTTGGTTCGGTACAAAAATTAGGCTGGACTTCCATACCAGGAGATTTTTTGCTCGATGCGGCATATGACATATGGCAAACGCTTGATACTGAGGACTTGCGTTTACGCCCACTTGGTGAGGGGGCGTATCGACTATGACAGCAGCTGTTATGCAAAACAGCGATAAGCACAACGAGGCTTGTTCTGTGTGCCGCTGTGGCATGCATGATTATTTCGCATTACCAGAAGTTATTGCTTTATTGGATGAACTTGGTAAGAGTGGGTCATTTTATGTACTGCTCAAAAAAGCCGTTTTGCTGGAATGGGAACAGTTTGATCTGGTAAAGCATATTGATGGCAGAGCTGCATGCCAGGATGATGCTCGCTCATTTTTTGTACACAGGACAGCACAGTATTTAGCATTTCCAGAAGCCTTACTTAACGGTGCTGTTTATGCGCTTGAGCATGCGCAGCAAGAGGGTAAAAATCTGATTGCAGAAAAATATGCACGTATGATGCGTCTGAGCAATCCAGAAGAATATAGGCATCTTGTAAAAAACAATCTCGAGCAGCCCTCACCAGTAAAACAACAAGTTTTAGATGAGATATATCAGATTTTGGCTGACCAGCTGATTCTTGCGGGACAAGTCCTTCCCGTCACACATCAGCATGCCCGCCCTGATACCACCCTTACCGATCACATTTCTTCTTTAGATTATTTTGTCGCCGAGCTTGTTCCATTTCGTCTAGCTGCGTTATTTGATTTGGTAGCAGCGCTTACTGACATGACTAAGCAAGGTCACAACCCCATTGTTAGAACCTATGTTTTTACGTTGCGTGTAATGCAGGCAGTGAAGGGGGAGGTTGAGCAATGAGTCGTGATACTACAAAGAAAGAAAAGCTATATCAAATTGGTGAGGTTAGTCGGATGGGAGGTATTTCTCAGCGGATCCTACGTCACTATAATAAGCTAAAGTTATTAGAGCCAGACCTTGTGGACGATAATAACTATCGGTATTATTCGCTGCAAACCATGCTCAAACTGCCGGTTATTCGTTATCTGAGGATGCTGGGCTTTTCTCTTAAGGAGATCGCTCCCATGCTCAGAAGCAAAAATCTCAATCAAGTTATGCGCAGCTTTGAAAAGCGTCTTGACACCTATGATCAAGAGGCTCGTAGGCTTGCTGAGCAGCGAGAAGTACTGGATGATTGGAATCGCCTGGTAAGTGAGGCAAATTTTGTACTCAGTGTAAGGTCCGTTAGTGTTGGCGTGAAATATGTAAACTCCGCAGATCTTATCGGCATGCCCTCTCGCTTTAACGGCAATTATGCAGAAGCAATTGTAAGCTTGGACTTTGCAGCGTTTGTTGAGAAATGCGATAACGTTATCACGGGTCCTGTGATAATTCGCTTTAATTCGTTAAGCCAAGCACGGGACGCGTCATGTAATGCGGTCCCTTGTGATGTGCAGCTGCTCCAAAAAGCTATGCGTCCCATTGATCCTGAAAATACCTATCACATACATAGTGGTATGTACTTATCCGTCTATCATATCGGTTCATTTAATAAGTTTTATGAGTCATACAATCGCATCATTGCTTTTGCCAAACGTGCTGGATATTGCCTGCAAGATGGGTGCTATATGCGCTTTGTAACCGATTATTGGACTACCTATGATCCAAACCTATTTGTAGCAGAAATCCTTGTGCCCATTAAGACTGATGAGAACTAAGCGTCTTGCACATACGGTGATACTCTCTGGAAAGAAGATACGTGATGAAAGAATTTAAACTTAAAACAGAGCTCTTCTTTGGTATGCAGGCCATACAGCACCTTGGAACCTATGACTGCTCCCAAGTGCTTGTCATTACCGATGACTTTTTAGCAAAGTCTGGCATGGTAAATAAGATGATTCAGCACCTACCGCAAAAAGCATCATGCCACATCTATTCAAATGTTAAACCAGATCCGAGCCAGGAATTGGTGGATGAAGGCGTAGATATGATTTGCGACATCAAGCCTGATCTGGTTATTTCCTTTGGTGGTGGTTCCTGCATTGATGCCACAAAAGCCATTTTGTATTTTGCGCATGAGCGTGGACTACAAAAGCCGTACTTCTTGGCCATTCCTACTACTGCAGGCACGGGTTCAGAGGTTACTAATTTTGCGGTTATTACCCGTGGTCCTAATAAAGTGGCGCTTATCGATGATTTCTTAGCCCCTGACGGAGCTTTGCTCGAAGCAGAGTTTACCCGCTCTGTTCCAGCGCGCATAACCGTCGATACCGGCCTTGATGCGCTATCTCATGCTCTGGAATCCTATGTGAGCCTTGAGGCAACGACTTTCTCGCAAGCATTTTCGGTAAAGGTATTGCGTATCATATTTGAGGATTTGCCTGTTGTGTATCGCGATGGTATGGCTATGCGCAGTCGTGAACGCATGATGGAAGCAGCTTGCGCAGCCGGTATTGCCTTTACCAATGCGGGCCTGGGCATCAATCATTCCTTAGCACATGCCTTGGGTGGGCGCTTTCATGTAGCACATGGTAGGTTGATTGCTATTCTCATGCCCTATGTTATAGCCTTTCATATGAGCGATTCAAAATATGCTGAGCCCTACAATCAGCTTGCTCATGAACTTGGGCTGGTAGATGCGCATGCGCTCTTAGAAAAAATCATGCTGTTCCTTCGTGAGCTGGATGTTGAAACATCGCTTTCTCAGCTCAGTTGTATTGATGCGACGGCATTTGAGAATGAGCTGGTTGCAATGGCCGAAGCTGCTCAGCACGATCGTTGCACGCCCACTAATCTGAGGTATGTATCGCAGCAGGACTTAATCAATATTTATCGCCGTGCATACAGTGGATAAGTAGTTTGTTGTAATCTGCAGGTATATGGCACGGATGTTGTTATCTGACGTGGCTGGCGCCTTCATTAAGCGGCGCTGCTCTCGGTAAGCCATCTTTGTCCAAAAAGACACGATACATGATATCGTGGTCCTTTGATTGCTGCGGAAAATCTGTTCGATAATGGCTGCCACGACTTTCTGTGCGTATGCGCATGGCAGCCACGAGCGCTTGAGCTTCCAGCAAAAGATTTTGCTGTAAAGCGCTCAGTGCTCGGCGATCATTCCACTTCTGAGGACTCAGCCGTGCTTGTTCATAGTCGCTGAGTTCGGCGTAGCTGCAAGATTTACTGTTCGCGGTTTCTTGGAGCCAGGCGAGTTTTTGTGCCGTAGCAGCAAGGGTCTCTTCGCTACGATTAAGCACGCATGATTGTTGCATGTGCTCCCGTATACTATCGATAAACTCTTGCGCCCGTGCGCAGGCAGTGCCCTCTGTAAATTGTGTATAGGCGTTTTGACACGCTCTTATCGCATTTATATATACTGCAGAGGACCTGCCGGTGTGTTTGTTGTTTTGTGCGTATAAGCCTGCATTGCTGCCTGCGATATGACCAAATACCAGTGCGTTTGCACTCGAGAGGCCTCCTAAGCGATCAGCCCCATGCATCCCACCACAGCTTTCTCCTGCAGCGTATAACCCTGCTGGACCACCAATACAGCTACCATTTTCATCTATATAGAGGCCGCCATTAGAAGCATGGGGCCAGAGGGCTATCTCCAACGTATCTTGGGGTGTAACAGCAGCTGCAGCCGCAAGCCAGTCAAAATAGGTTTTCATAAATTCGGGGATTTGTTCAGGGAGGTCATACTGCACCTTCACAGTTCCTGAGGGCTGGGCTGCAATTTCTAAATCCAATGCGGCATTGGCAAGTCTGCTGGAAAAAGGTCCATGTTCGGATCGGGCATCCAGACAGGTAGGGGTTGCGTGTACAAGAGCGCGTCCTTCTTTGCTGTACACCCGTGCATACTTAAAGCTTTTCTCGTTAAAGATTGCACCGCGGATGGGGGATACGATGGTGGGCATAAGCTGGATAAACTCGGCGTTTACGAGCGAACAACCATGGTTCAGTGCAATTGCATGAGCAGAAGATAGTACTTCTGGCTGGGTAAGCGTGGGGTTAAACAGTCCGCCAAAGCCGCCTGTTGCAAGCAGGACGGAAGGTGCATGGATAACCACAGGCTTGTGGGAGGCCTGATCGTAGAGTAGAGCTCCGGTAATGTGGTTTTGGACCTCTATGAGGTCGAGTAAGCTGTGGTAGGGAAGAGTTGTAATGTGTAGCTGGTCAAACAGCTTGCTAAAGGATTGTATAAGCGCCTCATGTTCAAGACCTTGCCAGTTGCGATGCTTATGGTCAAAGCATGGCAGGTAATCGCGTTGCTGTGCGGCAGCAGCGCTTGCGCGACGCACAGAGGTGTGACAGTCATGCTCTAACCAGTCAAGAGTGGGGTTAATGGCATGTACAAAGCGGTGTACCAGTTTGTGGTTGACAACCCCACAGCCAACGGAACGGATGGTGTGCTCTAAGTCTTTCTCGTCAGCCTCATCGGTCGGACCAATTAAGCCTAGGCCCCAGGTGCCCCGGTAAAAGCTGGAGCCAGAAAAAAGGGGTCCGCAGCAGGCAAGTGCTACCTGCGCACCTGTTTGGGCGGCACGTACAGCAGCGGTACAGCCGGCAATGCCTGACCCAATAACTACAACATCATAATAAACAACAGGGGCTATATCTGTGGGCATAAAGTATCCTTTATCTATTTGGTAACCAAGGTATAGTGTAATGCAGTATTGAAACACCGCTTTGTTGTAGTAGTGACAAGAGCAGTGATATGCCACTATAACAATGTGCTATTGTGCTAGCGATATACCAGTTATCGTTTGTTTTGAGCAAACTCAGGAGATATGTGCAAAAAAATTATCTATTTGTAAGAATTATTGCAAACAATGAGCACTAGTTTGTAGACAACTTTTTTATAAGCAATAAATTTGAGATAAAGTGATATGCCAGTTTGACCGGAAAAAAGAACGATATTTTCGCCGTTTAGTCAAGAATTTTTATTTTTTATGCCATGTATCGAATGATTTAGCCCGTTCAGCGATTATTCATCTAACAGTTGGTGTATCAGTTGGCATTTCTCAATACTATTAACGCAAGTACTAGTAAAGATGCTAGTAAGAAAGTGTATGGCACGTTGCAAGGTTTACCTATGCGCGTGGCACAACGCCTCGCGCGTCGTACTCGAGATTGGAGATCGAGAGATGCTTCACAACGCTGGTATGACTCGTCGTTCGTTTATTGGCGCAACTTCTACGGCTGCTGCCTTCTTGGGCTTGGGCTTGGTAGGTTGCGGTGGCGAGAAGAAGTCCTCGGAAGAGGTCAAGGCAAATACCGATGCCACTATTGCTATTGCTAACGCTTACAAGACCAAGAACTTCCATCCATCCAATACCTCTTCTGCATTGGCCTGTGGTACTAACTGGCATGTTGTAGAGGGCCTGTATGGCTTTGATTACAGTGATTACTCTGTTCATAAGGAGCTTGCTGCCGAGGATGAGCCTACCAAGGTAGACGATACCACCTTTGAGATTTCTCTTCGTAAGGATGCTAAATTCTCCGATGGCACCGCTGTAACCGCAGATGATGTTGTGAAGTCCTTTGAGCGTTGCACTGCTGAGGGCAACATCTATATCCCCATGCTGTCTCCCATTGCTTCTATTGAGAAAAAGGATGATACGACCGTAACCGTAAAGACGGCCTATCCCTTCTCTTTGCTTAAGCAGCGCCTGACCATTATTCGTATCGTTCCTGCTTCTATGGATGATGACACCCTTACCAACAAGCCCATTGGTTCTGGTCCTTGGGCATACGATAAGGTCGACGGTGAGGTACAGGTTACCGCTAAGCCCAATGAGTATTACAACGGTGACCTCAAGGCTGGCGCTGGTATGATGCAGTGGGATGTCCAGGTAGACGCTACTGCTCGTAAGACCGCCTTTAATGAGGGTACCGACATGATCATGGAGTCCGTACCTGCAGAGGACGTAGACAGCCTTAAATCCGCTGGCGCTAAGATTGATACCGTACAGGGCTTCGGTCTGGTATTTATGATGCTTAATGCAACCAAGGCTCCCTTTGACAACGTAAAGGTACGTCAGGCTTGCCGCTATGCTCTTGACGTAGACAAGATGATTGCCAATACCTTCTCTGGTCAAGCAGCAGCAGTAACCAGCTATTTGCCCGAGAATCACGCTAACTATCACAAGTCAGCTACGGTCTATACGCATGATGTGGACAAGGCAAAGGCATTGCTTTCCGAGGCTGGTTATACTCCTGGCAAGATTACCCTTTCCACCACGGATGCAGACTTCGTAGTTTCCATGTCTGCACAGGTACAGCAGGATCTTGAGGCCATTGGCTTTACCGTAGAGATCCAGAAGAACCAGTCTGCTGCTATGTACTCTGCAATCGACCAGGATCCTAAGAGCTACGACGTTGTTCTTGCCCCTGGCGATCCTTCCTGCTTCGGTAATGACCCAGACCTGCTTATGAACTGGTTCTATGGCGACAACACCTGGACCCAGAAGCGCACCGAGTGGGCTGGCGATCCTAAGTGCAAGGAGCTTCAGGAGCTTATGGCTCAGGCTGTTACCAAGGAAGGCTCTGAGCAGCAAGATATTTGGAACCAGTGCTTTGACCTTATCGCTGAGTACGCTCCTTTGTATCCTGTGGTACACAAGCAGGTTAATACTGCATACTACGAGGATAAGATCGCGGACTTCAAGGGTATTGGTACCACGGGTGTCTATGCAGTTGGTGCCAAGGCTAAATAGTCAACCAAAGGTATATGGTTACAGGCGCCTAGCTTGTCGTAAAGTTTTTTGATAAAAGGAGGTCTCGAGAACCACGAGGTACTCGAGACCTTTTTATGAAAGGCACGAAAAGAGAGAGGAGCAGCACAGTGAGTAATCTTCTGAGACTCATTGGGCGAAGGATTGTAGCTTTGCCCTTTATGGTTCTCGGGGCAACGTTTCTGGTGTTTGTTCTCATGTCGTTCTCTCCAATAGATCCTGCGTATTCGCAGTTAGGAGAAAACGTTACACCTGACGCGGTGGCCCAGTATCATGCAGTGCATGGTCTCGATGATCCGCTGCCCATTCGGTACGTTCGCTATATGGGAGGTTTTTTACAGGGAGATCTTGGTACCTATGGCATAAACAATGCTTCGGTTAATGCTAAGATTTCCGATGCCTTGCCCATTACCATGCAGCTCACGTTTTTGGGTCTTACCATTGGTGCTGTTTGGGCATTTATTTTGGGCATTATTGCTGCTTTGTATAGAGATCGTTGGCCGGATCAACTCATTCGTGTCATTTCGATTCTGTCACTGGCTACACCTTCGTTCTGGCTTGCCGTCCTGCTCATTTTGCTGTTCTCTGCCAATCTGCATACATTGCCTGCATCTGGTCCTTTGCCCGCGCTGTTTAGCTTTGGTTGGTGGCGTCGCATGATTATGCCCGCTCTTGCTCTGGGCACTCCTTTATCTGGTCAGCTCACGCGTGTTATTCGTACGGCAATGGTAGAAGAGCTGGATAAAGATTATGTACGTACCGCTATTGGTGCCGGTATTCCTAAACGCGTTGTTGTTGCAAAAAATGTTTTGCGCAATGCCCTTATCACTCCGGTAACCACCCTTGGCATGAAGATTGGTTATCTGCTTGGTGGCGCCGTAGTCATTGAGGTTATTTTTGCCCTTCCTGGCATGGGTACGGCAATTACTACAGGTATTCAGGGTAACGAGCCCAATTTGGTACAGGGTGTTGTTATTGTTGTTGCCCTGTCGTTTATCATCATTAACATTGTGGTTGACATGCTCTACATCCTTATCAACCCCAGGATAAGGACGGTGTAATCATGCGTAAAAATCAAGCCGCTGCAGTGGAAGAGGCAGTCCATAAGAAAGCAAAGTTTGCTGGCTTTAAGCGTATGAGTACCGCCTCTAAGATTTCTTTGGCAGTACTTGTTCTGGTTGCTCTGAGCGCGATCTTTGCTTCGGTCATTGCACCTCATGATCCCTTTGAGATCTTTATAGCACGCCAAGCTCCTTCTCCAAGCTTCTTGTTTGGTACTGACGATAAGGGCCGTGATGTTTTGTCTCGTATTTTGTACGGCGGTCGTTTCTCGTTGGTTATTGGCTTTAGTGCAACCGGTGTTGCTCTGATAATTGGTTCCATCCTTGGTTCTCTTGCAGCTGTTTCTCGTAAGTGGATCTCTGAGTTCATCATGCGTATCTTGGACGTCGTTATGTCGTTCCCCGGTATTGCATTGGCAGCCGTTTTTGTATCCATTTTGGGCAACAGCATGCCTGGCATCATTTTTTCTATTGGCTTTATGTATATTCCTCAGATTGCTCGCTTGGTGCGTGCAAATATCGTGAGCGAGTATGGTGAAGATTACGTTCGTGCCGTTGTGGTATCCGGTGCGCGTGCACCTTGGATTTTGTGGCGCCACGTTATGCGTAATTGCATTGCTCCCATTATGGTATATGCCGTAACCCTGGTTGCGGATGCCATTATCTTTGAGGCTTCTCTTACCTTCATTTCTGCTGGTATCCAGGAGCCTACTCCCACCTGGGGTAATATCATTGCAGATGCTCGTGCTGGTGTTTTGGCCGGTCGCTGGTGGCAGGCAATGTATCCTGGCCTGGCAATCATGATTACCTGCCTGTGCCTCAATATCCTGTCTGAGGGTATTACGGATGCCTTAGTAGCCGCTCCTTCTGCGCCAGTGGAGGATCATGATCCCGAGGCAGTACGTGAGGCAGACCGTCTGGTTGCAGATCCAGTAGCGGCCTATGCTGCCCAAGCTGAGTCTCTCAACAAATCCCTCACAGCGCTTGCTGCAGTAGAAGGGGCACGTACGGATCGTCATGTACCTGACTATACGGTTGCACCCTTGCTGCAAGTAAAGGATTTGTGCATTAAGTTCCCACGTCATGGTGATGTTAACGTCGTGGACCATGTAAGCTTTGACGTACGTCCTGGTCAGACCATGGGTTTGGTAGGCGAGTCTGGCTGCGGTAAGTCCATTACCTCTCTTACCATCATGGGGCTTATCGACAGCCGTGCCCAACTTTCGGGTGAGGTGCTGTATGAGGGCAAGGACTTGCTCAAGATGTCCGATAAGCAGCGCAATGACCTTCGTGGGCATGAGATTGCAATGGTATATCAGGATGCTTTGAGCTCCCTTAACCCCTCCATGCTCATTAAGTCTCAGATGAAGCAGCTTACCGATCGTGGTGGTACGCGCTCTGCTGAGGAACTGCTTACGTTGGTAGGTCTGGATCCTAAGCGTGTCTTGGAAAGCTATCCTCATGAGCTATCCGGTGGTCAGCGTCAGCGTGTTTTGATTGCTATGGCACTAACGCGCGATCCTAAGTTGGTTATCTGCGACGAGCCCACTACCGCTTTGGATGTAACCGTTCAAAAGCAGGTTATTAAGCTCCTCAATGAGCTGCAGGCTAAACTTGGCTTTGCCATGATCTTTGTATCGCACGATTTAGCGCTGGTAGCTGAGGTGGCATGCGATATTACCGTTATGTATGCCGGACAGGTGATTGAGCAGGCTCCCACTAAGGAACTTCTCACCAACCCCATTCACGAGTATACGCGCGGTCTTTTGGGTTCGGTTATTTCTATCGAAGGCGGTGCCGGTCGTTTGCACCAGGTTCCTGGTACCGTACCCAGTCCTCAAGATTTTGCTCCGGGCGATCGCTTTGCTCCCCGTTCAAGCCATCCTGAGGTTGGTATTGATACCCATCCAGTTCTGAAAGAGATTCCTGGTACGCATCACGTAGTTGCCGAGCTGCCTGACGAGGCTCTTGCAGAGGCAGGACTTACTTCGTTTCTTGCAGGAGGTGCGGCATGAGTGGTACAACTGTCCAGAAAAACATGCCAGTAACTATTGATGACGGCACCATTAACGGTGTGACCCCCATCATTTACTTGGATGATGTACACGTTACGTTCCGTACCCGTACGGGCTCTCTTTTGCATCCCAATCTGGTTCATGCAGTGCAGGGCGTAACCTTGCGCCTTATGCCTGGCAAGACCTTGGGAATTGTAGGTGAGTCTGGCTGCGGTAAGTCTACGACTGCAAACGTTATGTGCGGTTTGCAAGCACCTACCTCTGGTCATGTTTTCTTTAAAGGAAACGATGTAACCAAGCGCACTGCTGCGGATCGTCTTAAGATTGGTCGCGTTATCTCGGTTGTGTTCCAAGACCCAGCAACGGCGCTCAATGCACGCATGTCCGTGCATGATCAGCTGCTCGATCCTATGCTGGTGCACAGTGTGCTCACACCGGTTGAGCGTGAGCGTCGTATTAGAGATCTTATCGGCATGGTTGGTTTGCCTTCCAGCTCTTTGGAAGCTTTGCCAGGTCAGCTGTCTGGTGGACAGCGCCAGCGCGTTGCTATTGCTCGTGCTTTGGCCATTGGTCCTGACGCTATCATTGCAGATGAGCCTACGTCTGCACTGGACGTTTCTGTTCGTGCTCAGATTTTGAATCTGCTTACGGATCTTAAGCGTGACCTGGGTCTTGCCATGGTCTTTATCAGCCATGACATCCAGACCGTTCGGTATATCTCTGATGAGATCATGGTTATGAATGGCGGCAAGGTTGTAGAGCACGGTCCTGCAAAGGACATCTTTGAGAAACCGCAAGATGATTACACCAAGCTTTTGTTGGGTGCTGCTCCTTCACTGCTTCATCCCAAACTTGGTCAGTAGTTACAGCAAGCGATAATACCTTTGATGCCCCGTGTATATGCGGGGCATCTTTCTAGAACATCATATGGAAGTTTTGGTAATGCCTACCTTTTTAGAACAACAACATGCTCTTGAAGCATATACAGGGACTAATCCCATTCCAGCAGATTTTGATGAGTTTTGGGCAAAGCGTATGGATGAGGCAGATGCTGTGAGCTTGCACTATACGCTTGACCCCGCCGAGGTAGATTCCTATCCAAGCTGTGAGTTTTATAACTTGTGGTTTGAGGGCATGGGTGGCGCGCGCCTGTATGCGCGTTTTTTGCGGCCGCACTCTCAGAACCCTCTGCCCGTGGTACTGCGTTTTCATGGCTATCCGGGGCGTACGCGCAGTTGGTTAGAAAACTGCTCATTTGCAGGAATGGGTTTTGCAACCATTACTATGGACAATCCTGGTCAGGGTGGCCGCAGTCAAGATTTGGGCGGCTACACAGGTACAACGGTTGCTGGCCATTTAGTGGCTGGGCTTGATGGCCCTGCAAAAGATATGTATTACGTACGCCTACATCAAAACATTCGCATCCTTTGTCGCATTGTCAAAGAGCTTGAGGGCTTGGATGCCAGCAATGTGCAGGTATATGGTGATTCACAGGGGGGAGGCGTAGGGATTGCAACCTGTGCACTCAATGCGGATCTCATTAAGCGAGCGGCCATTCTCTATCCATTTTTGTCTGATTTCCAAAAAGTGTGCGAGCTCGGAGCAGACCAAATTGCCTATGAGGGCTTGCGCTATTATGCTCGTTGGTTCGATGCTACCGCAACCCATGTTCAAGAGAAATTTACTCGGCTCGGATATATTGATTCGCTGTCCTTTGCCCATTTAGTTAAAGCAGAAGTGCTTTTTGGTACCGGTCTTGCCGATGAGGTATGCCCGCTTCCTACACAGTATGCGGTGTATAACACTATGACCTGTCCTAAACAGCATGTGCTCTTTCCTGAGTTTGGGCACGAGGAAATCCCTGCTTTTGATGACATGGTTATCAACTTCTTTTGCAAAGGGGGTTTGGACATATGCGGTCAGTAGACGAGAAGAGCGCGCATAGGATGCCTGATCAGGGCAAAGTGCGCGAGCAGAGCTTACAAGAACTGGCAGACTATGCAGCCAAGTGTGATTACAGTTGTTGCACTGTTTCTGTTGGCTCTCAGTCACCCTTGGCACACTACGAGCAGCTTAGGTTCAAGGCTTTGGATGGTGTTGAGCTGGTGGTACGTATGCTTACACCAAAGACTGCCCTGCATGCAGGTTCTCCTCAAGCAGATTCGCTTCATACCAATTACCCGACCGTCCTGTATTTTCATGACATGAACCAGGGTCCTCGAGGTTGGACCCATCTTACTCGCTGGATAGCGCTGGGGTATCGTGTTGTTATGTTGGAGCAGCGCCTGTGGTCACACGATATTGCCTTTGATGGGGGAGCGCAGTTTTGGACCCTTATCCAAGATGCGATATTGACCTTTGAGCTTGTGTGTCGTTTGCCTCAAACCAAAACAACGCAGCTTGCTTTGGTAGGTGAAGGTACCGGGGCAGGGCTGGCACTTGATCTTGCGGGAATTATGGGCAGCCGAGTAGCCAAGCTTGCCGTGCTTAATCCTTGTCCAACTGACCTACAAACAGCGTGGCAAACCTGTGCCACTATTCCTGTGTATGCAGGTATTCATAGGCATTTTAGGTACACAGATCCACAGGCAACACAGGCAGATACCCTCTTTAAGCAGCTGGCACCGCTTGATTGTATGACCTATGCGCCACAGGTTACAGCAGAAACATTGTTTGGTATTGGTCAGCTTGGTCAAGAAGATCAAGTTTCTTCTCTTGAAAAGCTCTATAACCTGGTAGGCTCTACTCATAAGCAACTTGTCTCGTATCCAAAATGGGGCTACGAGCGCATCAATGATTTTGAGGATGAGATTTTGCAATTCATGCACTTTGAAAGGACACATTCATGAGTGATTTTAAGATTTCTGGCGTAGTACCTCCCGTAGTTGTTCCTGAACTTGAGGATCACTCTTTGGATGTTGCTTCTTTTGAGAAACTCATCAATAAGATGATTACGGCTGGTGTCGATGGCTTGTTCTTCCTGGGCTCCTCTGGCGAAGTAGTTTTTTCTACTGATGCCGTGCGTGAGCAGGTCATTCGTGAGGCTGTCCGCATTGTGGATCATCGCGTTCCTGTCTTGGTGGGTATTATCGACACAGAAACCGAGCGGGTGCTTGAGCATGGTCGCCAGGCCGAGCGCTTGGGTGCCGATGCAGTTGTTGCCACGGCACCATTTTATGCTTTGGGTGGCTTGACCGAGATGGCAGAGCACTTCCGCATTTTGGCACGTGAGCTTTCTTTGCCCGTGTTTGCATATAATATTCCCGTTTGTGTTCATAGCAAAATTCCTTGGAAGCTTGCTCTTGAACTGGGCAAAGAAGGAGTGCTTGCCGGAGTTAAGGACTCGTCCGGTGACGACGTTAACTTCCGTTATCTGTGTCAGGAAAACGAGAAGGCCGGACACCCCATGAGCTTACTTACCGGTCATGAAATTGTTGTAGATGGTGCCTATTTGTCCGGTGCAGACGGCTCTGTTCCAGGCTTGGCAAATGTGGATCCTGACGGCTATGTTCGTATGTGGAAGGCGTTTCAGGCTGGGGACTGGACTGCCGTCAAGGCCGAGCAGGACAAGCTCAACGAGCTTTCTCACATCTTTGATGTCACTTCTGGCTTGCAGGGGTATGCTGGCGGTGTGGGTTCTTTCAAGACCGCTTTGTGGCTGATGGGCATCTTTTCTACCAATCAGATGCCTCGTCCCGTTAAGGCCATGACAGGCGAGAATGTCGAGAAAATCCGCGCGGTGCTTACAGCCAGCGGTCTGCTGTAGGGTCAGAGGCTTGCTGTAAAGCCAGCGGCTTGCTACACGTTGGATCAAGCAACTATTTCTTACAGGGCTGTGAAGAGCGTAGCCGTAGCAGCTCTGTAAGAAATACACGGTACGAAGGATAAACCATGGCAGAAAAAAGTGCTGTTGTAGCAGTAGATATTGGTGGAACAAAAATTGCATCCGGCATCGTGCTGTTTGGTGAAGGTGTACCTCAAGTAGTGCACACAAACAAGGTGCCGACCAATGCAGCTGCTGGTGGTTCTCAGGTTTTGTCCACCGTTATACAGCAGGTAGAGCGTGTCCAGAAAGCAGCTCAGGAGCACGGCATTGTGCTGAGCGGCATCGGCATTTCTAGTGCTGGTGTTATCAACCCTCTTACGGGTGAGGTTACCTTTGCCAATGATATTATGCCTGGTTGGATAGGCACGCAGCTTGCGCGTGACGTGCAGACGCAGTGCGGCCTTCCTACAAAAGCACTGAATGATGTTCACGCCCACGCACTGGGTGAAACTCGCCATGGTGCGGGCAAGGGGAGCAGTAGTTGTTTGGTTGTAGCGGTTGGAACCGGTATTGGCGGTGCGTTCATTTGTGATAATCACATTTTGCGTGGCGCCCATGATGTGGCAGGTAATATTGGTCACGTATTATGCATTCAGGCTGCCGATAAGCCCTGTGCCTGTGGCCGCGGCTCTCATCTGGAAACCATAGCGGCTGGTCCTGGGATTATCAATGCGTATATCGAATTCGGTGGTTCAGCTACTTTAGAAGATGGCACGCCCATCAACGGCGCTCTTATCGATAAACGCGCGCAGGCTGGAGATACAGCGGCACAGCGTGCAGAAGCACAGTCGGGCTATGCCCTTGGTATGGTGTTGGGCAGCATGTGCAACATGCTTGATCCTCAGTCCATTGTGCTTTCTGGTTCGGTTGCTCAATGCACCAACTATTGGCATGATGCTTTGGCGGAGGGCTTTGCATCTCAAGCCATGGATCCTGTGGTGCAGACGCCCATCTTGGCAGGCGAGCTCGGCGGAGATGCGCCACTGATTGGCGCGGCGGAAAACTTCCTAAGCTTTGGCTACGTTCTATAGTTTTGGAGATAGGTATGAATCCCATGTTAGAGGCACTTCGTGGCAAACTGATCGTAAGCGTCCAAGCATATCCCGGTGAGCCTTTGCGCAGGCCAGACATCATGGCTGCTATGTCTTTAGCTGTCGAGAAAGGCGGCGCTGCAGCAATCAGATGCCAGGGTTTGGCTGATATATCTGCCATTAAAGGTCAGGTAGAAGTTCCTGTGATTGGGCTTTGGAAAGAAGGTCATGAAGGCGTGTATATCACACCTACCCTGCGTCATGCGCTGGCGTGTGTGCATGCAGGCTGTGATATTGTTGCACTTGATGCCACTGATCGTCCTCGTCCTGATGGCCGAAGCTTTGAGCAAACCGTAGCTGCGCTTAAAAGCCAGTCCGACGTCCTTATCATGGCTGATTGCATGACGATAGAGGATATTCGTCGTGGTGTTGCCTGTGGCTGTGACCTTGTGTCTACCACGTTGTCTCACAACAAGGCTGCAATTGATACCACGATGGATGAAGGACCAGATATTGCCTTGCTTGCCCAAGCAACAAAAGAATTTCCTGACTTCCCCGTAGTATGTGAAGGTCACGTACATACCCCTGCAGATGCCAAGGCAGCTCTTGAGGCCGGTGCGTGGTCTGTGGTGGTAGGCACGGGCATTACCCATCCAACCTCTCTTACCAGCTGGTTTGTTGCAGCAATGCAAAGCTAACAGTACTGCAGGATCAACAACGCCGCAAAGCTAACCGCACTGCAGGATCAACAACACCGCAAAGCTAACGGCACTGTAAGGTCAACAGCAATGCAAAGCTAGAACGAGGTATCCGTAGCCCTGGGATAGTGCTTTGCAAATTTGCGGATTTGGTTGCTCTCGGTCAAAAAGACATCCAGCAGCCTTTTTATGCCCTTATCGGCAGGATTATGCTGAGGATTAACCACTCTATTTGTGGAGATCAAATGGTTAACCTCGTCCATAAGCTGGGGATCTTGGATGTATTTGCGCATGAGCGAGAGGGGTACCAGCGTGTATAAAGCGGGGCTGTTGGCAATGTGGACCTCTTCAGATGTCTGATCAATGGCCTCGTTAATTAAAACCTGCATGGGATTAACACCGCCCGCGCAATTATAGTAGGAGTTACGTCCAATGCGCGGATTGCAGTCAAGGAAGTATTCTGTACCGTCCAAGGGATCTCGCTTGATGTCAAAGTTAGCAAAGCCACGATACTGAATGCTTTGCAGCATATGCTCTACCTTTGTCCACTGTTCGGGTTTCTCGCGAATAACCATAGCAACAGGGTTACCCAGCATGGTGGGGGCATGGTCTTCTAGCAACACCTGCGCCGCTCCCAGCATGCGCGCCTTGCCATCTGCTCCCATGTATATTGTGATGGAGTCCATGTAGCTATCATCGCCCGCAATGAGATGCTGGACAAGGAAGTCTCCACTAAAGCCACTGGCGCGCAGCTTAGCCCAGAGTGCATCCAGTTCGGACTGCTGGTGCATGCAGTAGACCTTTTTAAATCCCTTGATAAGTGTGGTGTAATACCCAGCAGATTCTGCAGGCTTGGCAATAACAGGAAAGCTTAAAGCAGTGGGGGCGATGGGGTCGGTACCTGCAAGGTGAACCACTTCAGTTTGGGGGACCGCTAAGCCATGTGCCTCGCAGAGCTTTGCAAAGCTGGCTTTATCGCAAACGGCATTGAAAGCCTCTAAGGATGGAATAGGGCACACTACACCACAAGGCAGCTGGTCATGTACGCGTTCGAGCAGTTCAATGAGCTGATCTGTGTTTGCTACCAAGAGGATGGTTTTCTCGCCAGCAGTGGCACATATCTGAGTTATTGCTTCTAACAGCTGTTTGTCATCCAGCGCTTTGACGGCATGGGTGTCAAGTATTTTGGAGTGAGAGATTGCACCGATAAAACCCGTGTTGATAAGCATAGGCTTTGTGCCTAGAGCTTCGTGAAACTCGCGAGCCAAGGCATAGGCTCCAATGTCGCCACCAATAACAACGGGCAAGATATCGGTACGGTGCGTAGAAGCAACCATAAAATCTCCTTGTGATAAGCGCAAGCGCTGGCAGCAAGCATGCCAAGCACACCAAGCGTAGCAAGCATGCCAAGCTGTCGTATAAAAGGGACGCCTTGCGCATCTGAGCAGCAAATGTATGAATTATATCATGTGGGATTTGGTAAAAAGATGGATACGGGTGCTTTGGCAAGCGCGCGAGGTGCTCAAAGTTGGGTAGTATGAGGCTATGTCAGATTTTCATAACATATCGCAGACGTCTCACGATTTGGTGGACCATACGCTCATAGAGTTGGTAAATCAGGTGCCCACAGAACCTGGCTGCTATATGTGGAAGAATGCTGCGGGTAAGGTGCTCTACGTTGGCAAGGCAAAAAACTTGCGTGCTCGCATGCGTCAGTATGTACATGGTACGGATGAGCGCATCAAAATCCCCTTCCTCATGGAGGAGACTGCCAGTTTTGACTACGTGGTGGTTGGCTCTGAGCATGAGGCGTTAGTGCTGGAAATCAATCTTATCCAGCAGTATCATCCGCCGTATAACGTAGATCTGAGGGACGATAAAAGCTACCCCTACATTGCCCTTACCAAAGGTGATGTGTTTCCGGCGCTTAAATACACGCGCGAGAAGCATAAGCCTGGTACGCGTTACTTTGGTCCCTATACAGATGCAAAATCTGCGCGTGAAATGATAGACATTGTGCGCAAAGTCACTCCTTTTTGTGTGGGCAGCTGCGCCCAGTGGCGTCGCGTGATGCGTTTGATTCAAGCACATCCAGATGACAAGGACATCATCCAGCTTATCTGTGCGCAACAGGGACGTCCGTGTTTTGACTTTCATGTGGGTAAGGGTCCTGGCGTGTGTGCAGGAGAAATTACGCCAGAAGAGTATGCACAAAACACGCGTCTGGTAGAGGATTTTTTATCAGGACATCGTGGTGGTTTCATCGCCCAGCTCACGGAGCAGATGCAAGATGCTGCTGCAGAGCTGGATTTTGAAAAAGCTGGTCGTATCAAGCGTCGTCTAGACGTTATTAAGGGCTTGGATGATAAGCAGCGTGTGGTATTTCCCACACCCATAGACGCGGATTTTATCGGCTTTTGGCGTGAAGAGACCATCGCCGGTGTCTGTGTTTTTCTCGTCCGAGAAGGGCGCGTTATTCGCAGCTGTGAGTTTATTTTGGACAAGGGCAATGATGTGCCCGAACAAGAGCTTGTTTCCGGTTTTATAAAGCGCTACTACGAGCAGACGGCAGATATACCGCTGGAGGTAAACATCCCTGTTGAGCTGCTGGACACCACTGCCATAGAGCAGTGGCTGAGCGCCAAGCGCACCCGTAAGGTTGTGCTGCATGTTCCTCGGCGTGGCGAGAAGGCCCATCTTGCAGCGATGGCTTCCACAAATGCCCGTCATGCGCTTATGCGTTATGAGCTGCGCAGTGGTTATGACGATAAGCGCACCAACGATGCTCTTATACAGCTGGAAAGTGCCTTGGCACTGGACGGTCCACCCCTGCGTATTGAGTGCTTTGACATCTCAACCATTCATGGTAAGCATACGGTTGCTTCTATGGTGGTCTTTACTGCAGGTAAGCCAGATACGTCTCAGTATCGCCGATTTAAGATCAAAACGCCTCTTACCGAGGCAAATGATGTGCTGTCTATGGCAGAGGTTATGGATCGTCGCTATGGGCCACAGCGTATGGAAGACGAGCGCTTTGGCAAAAAACCCGATCTTCTCATCTTGGATGGTGGTAAGCCCCAGCTCAATGCTGCATACAAGCAGCTCACGGAGTTGGGTGTGGATATCCCCATGGCTGGCCTTGCCAAGTCTGATGAGGAATTATTTGTTTTGTGGGATGATGCACCCGTGGTGTTGCCCTCGGGTTCTGCATCCTTGTATCTGGTTAAGCAGCTACGTGATGAGGCTCACCGTTTTGCTATTACCTTCCATCGTGAGCTGCGCGGTAAGGCCATGACCATCTCTATCTTGGATGAGATTGAAGGCGTTGGGCCTACGCGTAAAGCCGCACTCAAAAAAGCATTTGGCAGCCTCAAAAAACTGCGAGCCGCCTCGCCAGAAGACATCGCTGCTGTTCCAGGCATTCCAAAAGCAGTAGCGCAAAACGTCTATGACACCTTACGTGCTTGGGATGCAGAGCTGGCGCAAACACGTACCCGTGCAGCGGGCACTGAGTAGCCTATACTGGACGGTATACGTACCCGCATATGAGGGCGTGGTTGGAGGACATAGTTGGAGGGCATATGGCTCATGTAAGTAAAACCGAAGTCCCCGATATCGTTGTTATTACCGGCATGAGCGGTGCAGGTCGCACGGAAGCCATGCATATTTTTGAAGATCTTGGCTATTACGTCATTGATAACCTGCCGCCTAAACTCATACGTACACTCGCCAAAATTGTAGGCATCAACAGCGGCGTTGGTCGTCACTTGGCCATAGTGTGTGATCTGCGCAGTCAAGGTCTATTTGATGAGCTTTTGGATGAGTTGGATAGCTTGGCAGATCATGAGATGAGCTACAGTCTCATGTTTTTAGACTCTTCTGACGAAGTCTTACGCCGGCGTTTTTCTGAGCGTCGCCGCAGACATCCCATTGCCAATGAGGGCGAGGATACCATACATGCTATTAGGCGCGAGCGAGAACAGCTGGCGCAGGTGCGCAATCGTGCAGATATGGTGCTAGATACTTCTAAGATGCGTACGTCTACTTTGCGTAATAGGATTCGTGCTCGTTATTCTGAGCTTACGGATACCCAACTGATGGAAGTGCATGTTTTCTCGTTTGGCTTTAAATACGGCATGCCAATAGAGGCAGACATCCTTATTGATGTGCGCTTTTTGCCCAATCCTTACTATGATCCAATCATGCGTACGCTTACCGGTCAGGACAAAATGGTGTCCGACTTTGTACTGGAGCGCCCAGAGACAAAGAAGTTTTTAGCAGCGTGGGAAAACTTGTTAGATTCGGTTATGCCTGGATATGTGTCGGAGGGCAAACCCCAGCTTTCTATTGCGGTGGGCTGCACGGGTGGCCAGCATCGCTCCGTTACCTTGGCAACGCAGACCGCTCAATACCTCAAGGAGCATGGCTACCAGGTAAATCTTTCACATCGTGATTTATCGCGTGCTCAAACTAGCGAAAAACCACTACGATGAGTGCATAACAATGAACACTGTATCTTCTATACATCCGGTGCGGGTCCCCCGCGTTGTAAGTTTAGGCGGAGGTAGTGGTCAAACCCAAGTTATCCGTGCACTCAGACGCTTAAACTGTGAGCTTACTGCTGTTGTGGCTATGGCAGATGATGGCGGTTCCACGGGCTTGCTTCGTCAGCAAATGGGGTCCGTTCCTCCTGGGGACGTGCGCAATTGCTTGGTTGCTCTGGCACAAGATCCTACCGGTGCTGTAGCACGCACCTTTCAAAAACGCTTGCCCTTTGCCTCCAACCATGCGCTTGGCAATTTGTTTTTAACAAGTTTGGCGGATGAGGCAGGCTCCTTTATGGAGGCCATTGAGGTTTGTGAGCGCATCCTTGCGTGTGTGGGTAGGGTAGTGCCTTCTACCTTGGATAAAGTGGTGCTTCGTGGTAAGACACTCGACGGACGCATTATTTGCGGAGAAGATCTTATCGGCCATGGACCCTGTACCCTGGGACGCGTGTGGCTAGAACCGGCAGCTCCGATGGCGTGTTTTGAGGCGATTAAAGCTATTAAGCAGGCTGATCTTGTGGTGTTGGGACCAGGGTCTTTGTTTACATCTATTATTCCAAACCTATTAGTACCGGGTATTTTGGAGGCTCTGCGCACCACAACTGCATTTAAGCTGTTTGTTTGTCCTAAGGCAGATGAGCAGTATGAATCCTGGGGTCTTGCTGCGGATGAATACGTACAAGCGCTGGCTTCTCATGGGCTGGCCGGTTGTATAGATGCGGTACTTTTGCATAAAACCAAGGAGCGCGTTGGTGCGGCTACCGTTAGTTTTAGGGCCCTGACACAGGAACAAATCACAGCTCACGCAGTGGGCTTATCGGCACAGCACTTACAGGAGGATAGCGCATATAGAGTGGCTTCTTCCATGGATTACAAGCCCGTTTGTGTTGATGCAGCCATTGTAGAACGAATAGAAGCACAGGTGCCTACGGTTGTTGTGCGTGATTTTGATATGCCCGGCATGCCTTGCGTGCATGATCCAGATAAACTGGCGGATGCTCTTTGTGGTGTGTGCCCCATCCCCCTAGAAAAAAGGTGACACGTGTCATTTACTGCCGAAGTTAAAGATGAGCTTTCTCGCGTAAAGCGCAAATCCACTGCAGCCGATATGGCTGAGCTTGCGGCGCTTATTCGCATTTGCGGTACCCTGTCCTTTAGGGGACCGGGTCGGTATTCCATTCGTGTTTCTACCGAGACGGGCGCGGTGGCGCGCATGGTTTTGGGGCTTACGCACGACGTGTTTAACCTCAAGACCAAGCTTACGTTTCGTCAGTCTATCTTGCATAAGACCCGTAACTACCTTATAGAGATCCCCGAGCAAAACAATTTACAGGATGCACTGGTTAAGATGGGGATTCTTACGCCGACAGGCAGTCTTGCGCAAGGCATTAACCAGGAGCTGTTGGTCAATACCACCTGCTGCGATGCCTTTATCCGAGGCACATTTTTAGCAGGTGGCTTTATTGCAGATCCTCGTGGGGATTTTCATCTAGAAATTGCTGTTATGGGTGATCAGTTTGCAAATCAGCTGGTAGAACTGGTAAATAAGAGGGGAGTACACGCCAGACTTAACCATCGTCGCGGTGCCTATGCCCTGTACCTTAAGAGTTACGATGACATCGTGGCCCTGTTGCTTATGTTGGGCGCACGGCGTATGAGTCGTACCCTTATTAAGGTGCGGCAAATGAAATCCCTCAAAAATGATGTGAACCGTCGGGTTAATGCAGAAATTGCTAACCAAGCGCGCTCAACTGATGCCGCAGCGGCTCAGTTAGCCCTTATCGACTCCATTGATAAAAAGTGCGGTATTCAAAATCTGCCAGCCTCACTTCGCCTGTTTTGTGAGCTGCGTCGTGATTTCCCCGAGCTTTCTTTGCGCGATTTGGGGCAGCAGTGCACACCACCCTTGTCTAAGTCTGCGCTGTATCATCGCTTGCTGCGTCTGCAGGAGCTTGAGCGACAGCTTACGACAAAACAATAGGCTGTGTTAGTAAATTTGACCATAATATGCTAGTCAAGTTGCAGGTAGATAGCATATTTTTGCATAAATTTATGCGTTGTGGAGAAAGCGCTCGCCCAATAAGGGTACTATTAAGACAGTCCATTGTTGAGACCGGTCGGCCGCAAATGGAGCGTGCTGAGGTCCCTCGAAAGGAGAAAGCATGGCAGTTAAGGTTGCTATTAACGGTTTTGGCCGTATTGGTCGTTTGGCATTTCGTCAGATGTTTGGTCACGAGGGTTCTGAGATTGTTGCAATCAATGACCTCACATCCCCTGAGATGCTCGCATATCTTCTTAAGTATGACTCTACTCAGGGCAATTACTCCCGCGATCACAAGATTGAGGCAACCGAGAATTCCATCATTGTAGATGGTAAGGAAATCACCATTTACAAGGAGGCTGACGCTAACAACCTGCCTTGGGGTGAGCTCGGCGTAGACGTAGTTCTTGAGTGCACCGGATTTTACACCTCTAAGGACAAGGCACAGGCTCACATCAATGCTGGTGCCAAGAAGGTCGTTATCTCTGCTCCTGCAGGCAATGATCTTCCCACCGTTGTATTTAACGTTAACCATGAGCAGCTTACTGCAGATGACAACATCATCTCTGCAGCTTCCTGCACTACCAACTGCCTTGCTCCTATGGCAAAGGGTCTCAATGACTTTGCACCTATCGTATCTGGTATTATGACCACCATTCATGCTTACACTGGTGATCAGATGACCCTTGATGGTCCTCAGCGTAAGGGCAACTTCCGTCGCTCTCGTGCTGCAGCAGAAAACATTGTTCCTAATTCTACGGGTGCTGCTAAGGCTATTGGTCTGGTACTTCCTGAGCTTAACGGCAAGCTTATCGGTGCTGCTCAGCGCGTTCCTACGCCCACTGGCTCCCTTACCAACCTCTACGCAGTAGTAGACAAAAAGGTTACTGTAGATGAGGTCAATGCAGCTATGAAGGCATATGCCCAGACCATTCCTGAGACCTTCGGCTACACCGAGGATGACATCGTATCTCGTGACATCATTGGTGAGACCCACGGTTCTATCTTTGATGCTACTCAGACCATGGCTCAGGACCTTGGTAATGGTCAGAGCCTTGTACAGGTTACTTCTTGGTATGACAATGAGAATTCTTACACCTCTCAGATGGTCCGCACCATTAAGTACTTTGAGAAGTTTGTTGCTTAAGTGCACCGGTTTTCTCGCTACTAGGTAATTCAGTTGGACGCGGTTGCAGCTTTTTAGCCGCGACCGCGTTTTTCTTTCCCATAAGGAGGAACTATGGCCTTTACAAAAAAGACCGTCCGCGATATTGATGTGGATGGTAAGCGCGTTTTGATGCGTGTGGACTTCAACGTGCCTTTGAAGGATGGCGTTGTGACCGATGACACGCGTGTTCGTGCAGCCATCCCTACCATTAGCTACCTCAAAGAGCATGGTGCTGGTATTGTTTTGATGAGCCATCTTGGTCGTCCCGCAGGCACTGGCTTTGAGCCCGAGCTTTCTCTCAAGCCTGCTGCCGATAAACTCGCTGAGCTCACCGGCTATGAAGTAACGTTTTGTGATGATACCTATGGCGATAAGGCCGCCGCTGCTGTAGCTGCAGTCAAGCCTGGTGATATTCTGGTTTTGGAAAATGTTCGCTTCCTTAAGGCAGAGAAGAAGAATGATCCTGAGGTTGCTAAGAAGCTTGCTTCTTATGGTGACGTCTTTGTACTTGATGCGTTTGGCACTGCTCACCGTGCTCAGGGTTCCGTAGTTGGACCGGCTCAATATATCCCTGCTGTTGCAGGCCTTTTGTTGGAGAAGGAAGTAGACACACTGACGTCTATTTTTGCTGAGCCCGAGCGTCCCTTTGTTGCTATTGTCGGCGGCTCTAAGGTTTCCAGCAAAATTGGCGTTCTTGACCATCTGATCGATTCTGCTGATACCTTGATTATTGGTGGCGGCATGGCCTACACCTTCTTCTTGGCTATGGGATATAAGACCGTTGGTACGTCTTTGAAAGAACCCGACTGGATTGAGCCTGCTGCCAAGATGCTTGCTAAGGCGCAGGAAAAGGGTTGCAAGATTTTGCTTCCTATCGACAACGTAGTGACCGACCACTTTGGTGAGGATGCTGTTGGCGAGGTAGTTGCTTCTGACGCCATCCCTGAGGATCGTATGGGTATGGACATTGGTCCTAAGACCATTGCACTGTATACCGATGCCGTTAAGGGTGCAAAGACCGTATTTTGGAATGGTCCTATGGGCGTATTTGAGTTTGACCAATTTGCCGGTGGTACCGAGGCAGTTGCACGTGCTATTGCAGACTCTGATTGCACCTCCATTATTGGTGGCGGTGATTCTGTAGCTGCTATTAATAAATTTAACCTTGCAGATAAGATGAGCTGGATCTCCACCGGTGGTGGCGCATCCATGGAGCTCGTAGAGGGCAAGGCTCTTCCTGGAGTGGAGGCGCTGCTTGATGCGTAAACGTATGATTGCAGGCAACTGGAAAATGAATAAGACCTATACCGAGGCCGTTGTTCTTGCTTCTGAACTTTCCGAAGAACTAAAGGATGGCACGGGCGAGGTAGACGTTGTTGTGTGTCCTCCAACCGTAGACCTTAAGGGTGTTTCAACAGTTATTAACCAGCAAAGTGCTCATTTTGGCCTCGGCGCGCAAAACGTGTATTGGGAAGAATCTGGAGCCTATACCGGTGAGACCGCTCCCACCATGCTTACAACTATTGGCGCACAGTACTGCATCATTGGTCACTCCGAGCGTCGCGAGTACTTTGGCGAGACTGATGAAGATGTCAATAAGAAGGCTCAGGCTTTGATGGAGCATGATATTGTTCCCATCAGTTGTTGTGGCGAGTCTCTTGAGGTCCGTGAGGCTGGCAAGCAGGTAGAGTTTGTCGTTGATCAAATCAAGAAGGATACCAAGGGTCTTACCATTACTGATCCTTCCAAGTATGTTATTGCATACGAGCCTATCTGGGCCATTGGTACGGGCAAGACTGCCACTGCAGATGACGCACAGGAAGTATGCGGTGCTATTCGTGCAGCTCTTGTCGATATTTTTGGTCAAACAATTGCAGATGGTATCCGCATTTTGTATGGTGGCTCCGCAAAGCCTGAAAACGTTGCCGGGTTCTTGGAGAAGGATGACGTAGACGGCGCTTTGGTTGGTGGCGCTTCTCTCAAGGCAGATTCCTTTGCCTCGATGGTTAAGGCAGTTATGTAAGAGAGCTTTGCAAAGGTACTGTCCTGTAAAAATAACAGGTAGAGTGCTTGTGAAAGAGTGGTCTTTCCACAGTTCCTGTGCTATGCTACTCACTTGTTGAGCAAAACTTTATAAAGTCGGTGCCGCTCACGCAGTGCCGGCTTTTTAATGAAATTGGTATTTGAGGAGAACAAGTCGTGAGTCCATTAAACATTGTGTTGCTGGTAATTTGGGCAATTTCCGCTCTTGCAGTAGTTATTCTGGTGCTCATGCACTCTGGTAAAGGAACGGGCGTTTCTGACATGATCGCAAGTTCTTTGTATAACTCTTCTGCTGCTTCCGGTGTGTGGGAGAAAAACCTGGATCGTTTAACGGTTATTGCTTCGATTGTGTTTGTAGCAACCATCCTTATTTTTGTAATCACGTTCCCTCACGGCACGTTTTAAGGTTTTTTATTTCCGATAAAACCTCTACCTTCATAGGTTCATGCTAGTCATATGAGCTATCTCTATGATCTTTGTAGCCCCCTAAACCGCTCTCGAAAGAGGGCGGTTTGTTACTATTTTGCTACAGGAGACTCCAAATACTTCATAAATAGCCGGATATTCCGTATAGTGTAAAAGCACCCACTATATGTTTCTGAGGGCAAACCGGTTGCCCCGCTTATACTGGGCTATAAGGAGGACACATGGCTGACAACCTCATGATTGGGCGTCGTACCTTTGTTAAGGGCGGCCTTGCAGCTAGTGCTCTTGCAGCACTCGCAGCATGCAAGAATAACTCGAACAGTGGTGGTGCATCCGGCAAGACTGGTGGAACCATGAAGTTCTACATTAACGAGCCTGTTGCGATTGACCCTTATAATGTCCAAGAGACTGAGGGTACCCATGTCGAGCACAATTTGTTTGATTCCCTTACTTATTTTGATTGGAAGAAAAAAGAGCTGGTACCTAAGGCCGCAGAGTCTTGGGAAGCCAATGATGACGCTACCGAGTTTACCTTCCACTTGGTAAAGGGTGCCAAGTTCCACAATGGAGACAAGGTGGATGCGCAATCCTTTAAGCGTGGTTGGGAGCGTATCTGCAACACCAAGATGAAGACTCCTTCTGAGATTGCCTATCACCTTGATCCTGTTGTTGGTGCAGCAGAGATGAAGGCTGGTACTGCAACTGAGCTTTCTGGCGTAACGTGCCCCGATGAGAACACTCTGGTTGTTAAGCTTGTTTCTTCTACGGCAGACTTCCCCTATATCGTATCTCACCCAGGTCTGGCACCTGTTCCTCAGGCAGCCCTAGATGATCCTGATGCCTTCTTGCTGGCACCTATTGGTAATGGTCCTTTAATGATGGACGGTAAGTGGGAGTCCGGCCAGTACATCAATCTTAAGCGTTTTGATGATTACTATGGCGAGAAGGCCAAGCTTGATGGCGTTAATTTCTCTATCCAAAAGGATCTTAATACCGCATTTAATGAGTTTACTGCTGGTAATATGGACTTCTGCCAGATTCCTTCCGGTCGTGTCAAGGATGTAGAGAGTCAGTATGGTAAGTCTGACGATGGCTATACCGTAACTCCTGGTAAGCAGGCACTTACAGGCACCAATGCTTCTCTGTATTATTTGGTCATGAACCTTGAAGACAAGACCATGGCGGATATAAATGTACGTCGTGCTATTTCTTTGGCAATTAACCGTCAAAACATTATCGATACCTTGTATGAGGGTACTCGTACTCCTGCAGACAGCCTGTTCCCCGCTCTGATTGACGAGAGTGATGAGAATAAGTGGGCCTATTCCAAGTATGATCCTGATGCTGCTAAGAAGATTGTGGATGATAATAACCTTGCTGGCACCGAGATTAAGCTCTCTTATAATACGGGCGCCGGTCATGAGGATCTCATGACTATTGTCCAGAGTGATCTTGAGAAGGTCGGCTTTAAGGTAGTTCAGGATGGTATGGAGTGGGCAACATACTTGAGCTCTTTGTCCAGCGGTAATATTCAGTTTGGTCGTCTTGGTTGGAATGCTGACTATCCAACCATGGATAACTTCATCTATCCTAACTTCTACTCTACGGCAGAGAATAACTACTCCAAGTTCAATGATCCAGAGATTGATGCTGCCATTCTTGCTGCTCGTCAAGAGACTGATGAGGAAAAGCGTCGTCAAGCCTATCGTGAGATCAATAAGAAGATTGGTGAATCTGTTCCCATTGTTCCTATTATGTTCTATTCTCACATGCACGTTGGTTCTTCTAAGCTTGCGAACTTCTACTTTGATCCTACTAATAAGGGTGACTTCGCTAACGCGGAGATGCAGGCCTAGTATTTAGACTGCTTTTATTGTGTAAGGCAGGGTACCATAGAGCAGGTATCCTGCCTCCTTTCTAATGTATGATGTTTTGTCATAGATATGTCTATAATTTTGCATAGATAAGCATCTATACTTATTGGTCTGTGTTCGTAAGTGTCCCAATAATGAAAAAAAGGATTCTAAGTATGGGGAAGTACATTCTTAAGCGAATTCTCCAATTCATACCAGTATTTCTTGGTGTGACGCTTATTTTATTTGCGATGGAGAATATCGTCCCCGGTGATCCCATCAAGCTTATGGCTGGAGAAAAAAAGCTTGATCCTGTCACCGAATTAAACTTACGCGTTTCATATGGGTTGGTAGAAACTGATGCAAATGGTCAGGCCCTTAAAGACGAGGCTGGCAATGCAATTCCTACGCCTATGTGGAAGCGTTATGTAACGTACTTAAATAATTTGCTCCACGGTGATTTGGGTACCTCTTATCAGCGCAGTGGTCAGAGTGTGGCAAATATTTTGCTTGCTAAATATCCCTATACCATCCGTTTATCTATTGTGGCCATCTTGTTAGAGGCAGCAATTGGTATTGGTGCCGGTATGATTTCCGCAATTAAACGATATTCATTTTGGGATATTTTAGTGACCTTGGTCACTTCCATTTTGGTTGCTATGCCAGCATTCTGGTTTGGTATGTTATTGCAGCTTACCTTTGGTGTTGCGCTCAAGAACCTGACCGGTGGAGCAGTATATCTGCCCATCTCTGGTACAGGTGGCCCTGGTGCTGATTTCCAGGGTTGGGTCTACTATATTCTTCCCGCACTTACCTTGGCAGCAGTATCTACGGCTTATACCGCACGTATCATGCGCTCTCAGCTTCTTGAGGTTATGAATCAGGATTATATTCGTACGGCACGTGCTAAAGGTCTTTCTCGGCGTAATGTCATTTGGCACCATGCGCTTAAGAATGCGCTTATTCCTGTTATTACCTATATTGGTATGGATTTTGGTGGCATGATGGCTGGCGCTATTCTTACCGAGACCGTTTTTAACTGGCCTGGTGTTGGTTTTGAAACCTATCGCGCCATTACGCAGCGTGACTGGCCCATTGTTTTGGGTTCGGTAACGATCATTGTTGTGTTAGTAATGGTTATTAACTTGCTGGTAGATGTGAGCTACGCCTTCCTTGATCCTCGCATTAGGTATGGCGCACCTAAGGACCAAGGGTAGGAGGTGTTTTAGATGGCAGAAGAAAAAAATCAAACCACTACAGCAACTACTGATACGGCATCTACTGCGTCCGCTGCAGCACCTACTCGTACGCTTTGGGGTGATGCTTGGAAGCGTCTTCGTAGGAATAAGCTGGCAATGGGTGGTCTTATCTGGATTATCCTCATGGTTGTTATCACCCTGAGTGCAGACTTATGGGTTCCTCAGGTATTGGGTAGTCCAACACAATCTGACTCTTCTAACATGGCTGCAGTTTCTAGGCTTGCGCCTTCTTTAGAGCATCCGTTTGGTACGGATACCTTGGGTCGTGATGTATTAAGCCGCGTTATTTATGGTGCTCGTATTTCACTTTCCGTTGGACTATTGGCAACCGCTATTTCAACCATCATCGGTTTGTTTATGGGTGCCATGGCTGCATACTATGGCGGTATTTGGGACACGATTATCATGCGTCTTGCGGACGTGTTTCTCGCCTTCCCTTATATTTTGTTTGTTATTACCTTGCTTGCGGTTATTGGACCGGGTATTCAAAACGTCTTTGTTGCAATTGGTGTTTTGGGTTGGCCGTCCATTGCTCGTGTATTCCGCTCGGCAATTCTCACGGTTAAAGAAAACGACTACGTAGACGCAGCTCGTGCTATGGGAGCTTCTGATTTTCGTATTGTTGCACGCCACATTTTCCCTAATTCGGTAGCAACCATTGTTGTGTATGCAACCATGAATATCGGTGGCGCCATCCTTACCGAAGCCGCGCTGTCCTTCTTGGGCATGGGTGTTGTTCCACCAGATCCTTCCTGGGGCATTATGATTCAGGATGGTCAGGTTTATTTGGCAACGCAGCCTTGGCTTATGATTATGCCTGGTATTGCAATTCTTACCACCGTGCTGTCCTTCACCTTGCTTGGTGATGGTCTGCGTGATGCACTTGATGTCAAGATGAAGGATGCATAAGATGGCAAAAAGAAATGATAACTGGGTTGATCTTAAAACGCAGCCGGTACCCGAAGGACATCACCTTCTTGAGGTAGATGACCTAAAGATGTACTTTCATACCCAAGATGGCGTTGTAAAGGCTGTTAATGGGGTGAGTTACACGCTTGATCGTGGAGAGACCCTGGGTGTAGTAGGAGAGTCTGGTTCTGGTAAGTCGGTTACCAGTCTTACCATCATGGGTCTCATCGATATGCCCCCGGGAAAGATTGAAGGGGGAGACGTTCGCTATCGTGGTAAGTCCTTGCTTAAGATGTCTGAGCACGAAATGGAGCATATTCGTGGCAACGACATTGCAATGATTTTCCAGGATCCTATGACCTCGCTTAATCCGGTGTATACGATTGGTCGCCAGCTGGGTGAGGGTCTTCGCTTGCATCGTGGATACACAAAGCAGCAGGCCAATGAGCGTGCTATTGAGCTTTTGGAGCTTGTTGGTATTCCTAATGCTCGTGAGCGTATTAAGAGCTATCCCCACGAGTTTTCTGGTGGCATGCGTCAGCGTGTTATGATCGCCATGGCGCTGGCATGTGACCCTGATATTTTGATTGCGGACGAGCCTACCACGGCATTGGACGTAACCATTCAGGCTCAGATTGTTGAGCTCATGAAGCGTATGCAGGAAGAAAACGGCAATGCCATCATCATGATTACGCATGATTTGGGCGTTGTAGCAGATGTGGCTGATAAGATCATGGTCATGTATGCCGGCTCTCCGGTAGAGTTTGGTACGGCGGATGAGATTTTCTACGAGGCAATGCATCCCTATACCTGGGGTCTTGTTCGTTCCATTCCCAAGCCTGCAATTGACGAGAAGAGCGAGCTTACGCCTATTAGTGGCAATCCTCCTTCATTGGTTCATGTGCCAGAAGGTTGTGCCTTCTCACCACGTTGTCCGTATGCAACGGATGTGTGCCGTACAACAAAGCCTGAGCTGCATGTAACTAAGACTGGGCACTATTCTCGTTGTCATTTTGCTGGTGACGCTGCGTTTGTTGCCAAGAATGCGCCCGAGACTTCTCGGAGCGTCAAGACAGGAGGGGAGAAGTAATGGCCCTTGTAGATAAACACGTTGGCGAGCCTCTCCTGCATGTAGAGCACCTCACCAAGGAGTTCCCTGTAGAGTCCGGTGTGCTTGCAAGCCGTATGAACAAAAAACGCGTCCATGCGGTCAATGACGTTTCTTTTGATATCTGGCCTGGCGAGACCTTCGGTCTTGTCGGCGAGTCTGGCTGCGGTAAGTCAACCACCGGTCGTTGCATCATGCGCTTGATCCAGCCTACCAGCGGTAAAGTTGTGTTTGATGGCAAGGATGTAAGTAAGCTTAACAAGGCTGGTCTTAAGGAAATGCGCCGCAATATGCAGTTCATTTTCCAGGATCCGTATGCATCGCTCAACCCTCGTATGACCATTGGCGAGCTTATTTCTGAGCCTTTGCTTATTCATGGGACTATGCCATCGCGAGAAGAGCGTATTGATTACGTCCGTAGCCTGCTTGATGTGGTAGGTCTTAACCCCGAGCACATCAATCGCTACCCTCATGAGTTCTCTGGTGGTCAGCGCCAGCGCATTGGTATTGCTCGTGCGTTTGCCCTTAAGCCTAAGCTTATTATCTGCGATGAGCCTGTTTCCGCGTTGGACGTTTCCATCCAGGCACAGGTGCTCAATCTGCTTACGGACTTGCAAAAGGAATACGGTACGGCGTATCTGTTTATTGCCCACGACCTTTCGGTTGTTCAGCATATTTCCGATCGCGTTGCTGTTATGTATCTGGGCAATATGATGGAGACTGCGGATTGGCAAACCCTCTATGATGCCCCCCAGCATCCCTATACACAGTCGCTGTTGTCGGCAGTGCCCATTCCTGACCCCGATATTCAACGCACACGCGAGCGCATTATTTTGCGTGGCGATGTACCTTCTCCTATTGAGCCACCTTTGGGTTGTCGCTTCCATACGCGTTGCCCCATTGCTCAGGATGCCTGTTCTCAAGAGCCCATGCCTGAGTTTTCTGAGGTGGGCGAGAAGCACTTTTGTGCCTGCCACTTTGCATCCGTTAATCCCATTAAGGATGCGTCGATTGAGCTGTAAATCAATTGAATTGTAGAGGGTCTCTGCACTCTCGTCCTCAAGATTCTTACAGCTGTACGTAAGCGAGGTAGTTTTGCTACCTCGCTTTTTTGAGGACAAGCCTAAGATGGCACTGGCTTATTAGGTGCTTGCTGTTTGCCGTTTCTACTTTTCGCTTGCAGAAATGTTAGCGCTTTAGCTGCTGCGTATGACTAAAGATATGTTAAGCTAACTTTTAGCTTTATAAAGTTAGGCGTATTGTATAGAAAGTTTAGTCTATGTTACGAAAAACAAACGTACTAGGCTATCTTGCTAAAGGGTTTATGACGCTGCTTACGTCTTTGGCGCTTATTGTCACGCCATTTCAGACGGCATTAGCAGATACACAAAACCCAGTTGGCACGGATTTTGTCCATCCAGATTATATTTTGGTTGATATTTATGCAACCAGGTATCCTTTGTTGTCAGATACAAGCCCTGCTGGCCCAAATCATACAAATCCAAAGCCTGATACCTCCAAACCAAAATACACATCTTTAGTGGCCCGTTATAAAATCAGTGTTCAGGAAGTCAATGGCAAACGTGTTGGCTCAGGTGTTTTTGCAACGGATGCAGACGGTAAAGAGATGTTTGCTTATGCGCACCTAGGCGCTTCTGTTCGTAAGCAATTTGTTGCGTATGTTAATCCAAATTCGAGTAGAGATTTTTGGCAGTTTTCCTTCTCACTGCCAAAATATGAGCCCGGTGGTAGCGGCAATGCAATGGAATATAGCATTGAAGAAGCTCCTATGGCTGGGTTTAAGTCGACCAAAACCAAACAAATCACTGATAGTGATGGCGATCCTGTTGTAACGTTTAGCAATGTTCGTAAGCTTGGCGTTTTGACCTGGAAAAAGACTGATGAGGCCACCGGTGAAGCTCTGGCTGGCTCTGAATGGAAACTTACAGGAGCGGATGGCTTTGAGCGCACTATTGTGGATAACGGAGAGTTTGATGAGGACCCAGAAGTAGGTTCGTTCAAGGTTTCAAACCTCTATTGGGGTCAAAACATAGAGACTGGAAACACCTGGGGAACGTACACACTTACAGAGACCAAGGCACCTCAAGGCTATACCATAAGCAGTAAGCTCTATACCTTTACGATTGATGAAAACTACAATTTTGCTGATACAACCGCTCCGGTCAATGCGGGCACGTTTACCAATACCTCTATTCCTGGCACACTTAGCTGGTCTAAGACTGACGAGAAGACAGGCGAGTTGCTTGGTGGTTCTGAGTGGACGTTGACAGACCAGGATGGCACTACTACCAAGGTTGTCGACAATGGCGAGCATGATGAGGACCCAGAAGTTGGCAAGCTTAAGGTAACCAATCTTGCTTGGTCAAAGTATTCTTTAACTGAAACAAAGGCACCTCAAGGCTATGAGCTGCAGAACAAGGTTTATGAGTTTGAGATTTCTCGCGATAAGACCATGGTAAATTTGGATGCAATTCCAAATGCAAAGATTCCAGATCCAACTCCAAATCCAAACCCAAAGCCAAAGACGGTAGATAACAAGAAGGAAATACTGCCAAAAACCAGCGACTCAAATAGTGCATTGTATGCTGTTGGAGTAGGTTTTGCAGCAGTTGTATGTGCTGTTGCAGCAATAAAAATGCGTAAGGAAGCTTAGTGCATCTAGCTAATTCTGATAGCTAGCACAGAGAAGTTACCGCATTAATTGCCAGATAAAGAGGGACTACGGGCGTATATGAACTGCCGTAGTCCCTCTACTGTTGTATGGAGAGTCTGAATACCGTTAAGAAAGGCTTTAATTGCGCTCGTATTGCGTCGTAGCGTTATTAATAACGCTACGACGAGGTTTTTACTAAAGCAGGCTAGCTTGTGTATATCCCTGCACCCGCGTGCACTTACTCCGTAGACCTAATAAGCTATCATTGGTATAAATATATCGGCGATAGGCTTGATGCATCGGGAAGAGACATGGACAGATTACAAGAACTCAAAGAAGCACGTACGGCAGCACATAACGTGGTTGCAAAAATAGATTGCGCTATTTCTTCACTGGACAGCGCTTCTTCTTGGGGCCTGTTTGACCTGATGGGCGGAGAAGCCTTTACGAGCCTCATAAAGCGCAATAAGATTAAAGAAGCCAATCGTAGCATTAGAGGTCTATCTGCTCTGTTGCGTATTCTCAACAAGGAGCTTACAGACGTGAACATGTCTATGCCTCAGCAGATTAGTGATACGCTCACAGACGACATGCTTGATGTTTGGTTTGACAACATTTTTACAGATCTGCGCGTGCAGGGAGAAATTAAAGAGTCTCTACGCAAGCTCAGAGCGTTGAGAGCATCAATTATTGGAATTATCAACAAGCTGGATATAGAAATCCGTGCTTTAGCCTAGTGCTCTCTTAACGTCCCTGCTTGGCACCCTAGCACTCTCTTAACATCCCTGCTTGGCACCCTTGCTTAATAGGCGGCTGTGTTTTTGTCGGGGTATTCAAAGCTGTTAATCACAGAAATTATCAAAATTATTGTTTGCATAAGCAAGCGCATGTGCTATATTACTTCTTGCTGTAGCGCACGTCGGAGTGGCGGAATTGGCAGACGCGCTAGCTTGAGGTGCTAGTGACTACTCAACGGTCGTGCGGGTTCAAGTCCCGCCTCCGACACCAGCGTTAACGCAAACAAGGGCCCCGCAGGGGCTTTTTTTGTATCGCTTTAGGCGTAAGATACGAAGGTGTGGTCGTATGTCAGAAGATTTCCAGACCGATTCCTATCCCTCCACAAGCATTGAACGCGCCTATTCTGTTGGTTCGGGTATTACGGCGCCCGCCACTCTGGCGCGCTTGCTGGACATTACCTCCAATGGAGTCATTGTTTTCTCAAGTACGGGCATTGTGCTTTTTTCTAATGAACGTGCGGTTCATATGCTGGGTGTGCGCTCACTCATTGGTCACAGAATAGACGAGTTTATCTATCCTGCTCAGTCTTTGGGGTCTCAGGTGGCCACTACGGCTTTTGTGCCGCCCTTTGCTACCGATGGTTCCACCTGTGCTGTGGTAGCAAGTCACAGTAACGGCACCGACGTTTTTCTCAGCGTTCGCTGTGATGAAATTAGCGCTCCTGGTGAGAATTACGTGCTCATTATGGAACCAGCCTCATTGCTTGCCGGCTCTCTTAACGAGCAAAGCGATGAGCTTGTCAGTGAGCTGCGCGGAGCCAACAGGAGACTTTCTGGCGTCCTTAACATTGTGCTTGAGACACTGGACTGGAGTGACGTTGCAACGCTGTTTACCAACGTGCTAGAGCAGCTGCGCGACACCATGGAGGCCACAGGCACCTTGTTGTATCTGGCAGAGTCTGACGGTCTTGTGCTGCGTGGCACTACTGCTTCTATGGAAATTTCACGCGTCCCCAAGTACTTATCGCTCGGCGAAGGGATGGAAGTTCACGCCATCGCTGCTGGGAAGGCAATCCGCGTGCAGTTGCTGTCTCCAGAAAAAGAGGATTTGCGTGCCCAGCGTTTTGATACGCGCCGGGTTCTTAACGAGGAAACCAATGAGACCTTTAGCATCCCCGCAAAAGCGCTGTTTCCTTTTACCAGTAGCATTTTGGTGCCCGTATGGTTTGCAGAGCGCGTTATTGCCTTGATTGTTGTGGGCTGGGAGCGCTCTCGGTCGCTTAGACGTGACGATGCGCGCCTTTTGGACTCTGTTGCACAGTACTTGTCTGTGCAGCTCATGGGAGCGCTTACAGACCTTCGTACGCAGCGGCGTGCACAGCTGGATGGTTTTGTCGCCCAGCTCCATGATCGTATATCCAACCAGGATAACTTTACTGCCACCGATGTAGAAGATATGCTCAAAAATGCCTGTGAGCAGCTAGAAGCGCGTTTTGTTCCTCTTAAGGTTGCAGAAGATGGAACGCTACAGTTCTACCATGCAGGTGACGTCTCTAGGCATAGCAAGGATATACCTGTAGATGCGGCGCAGCTTTGTGATCTGGGTACCACGGATGAAGTACTGGTGCGTCTGCTTGCAAACACGGTGGCAGGACGTGAGCTGTCTGCATGGTTGGAAGCTTGTGGTGTAGAAAGCCAAGGTGCCTTTGTGTATTTGGGCACCCTCGCGCAAAAGACCTGGGCGTATCTGGCTCTGCGCCCCCATGAGTCCGAGCCGTTGGATGATATTGAGCTTGCGTTTTTACGTACCGTGAGCACGACGCTTAAGGATGGATTAGTCAGCGCAAAAGCTCGTACTAACGATAAACGCATTGCTCAGGCACTCCAGTTGGGTATGCGCAATGAGCTTCAGCAAGTAGAGGGTATTGCGGCGGATGGCATCTACTCGTCCGCTACAGCTGATGCTTTTGTGGGCGGCGATTTTTACGATCTGATTCGTCTACCGGGGCGTCGCGCCTGTGTCATTTTGGGTGATGTCTCAGGCCACGGGGTAGAGGCCGCATCGGTTTCTGCGGCGGTAAAAACAGCATTGGGTGCTTATGCCTGGCAAGGGCTTAATCCAGCACGTATGGTACGTACGCTTAATCGTTTCTTACTGGGTTTCTCGCGATTGGAGACCTTTGCAACCCTCTTTGTAGGAGTCATTGATTTAGCGCATGGCAAGTTGACGTACTGTTCTGCTGGGCATCCACCTGCTTTGTTGGTACGCTCAGACAAGCAAACCTTGGATGTGCTGGATGTGCAATCGGGTGTGGTAGGCGCCTTTGAGGAGATGAGCTATAGGGATGGTCAGGTGACTATTACCCAAGGCGATACGCTGCTTTTATACACCGATGGCGTAACAGAGGCACGCAATCCTCAGGGTGTTTTCTTTGGCGAGCGCAACCTACGTGAGGCCGCGCTTCGTGAGGCGGCACAGGGTAGTGAGGGTATGCTTGGTCGCTTGCTGGAAACGCTTGATCGCTATACGGCGCGAAGCCTTGAGGATGACGTTGCCATGGTAGAGCTTACGTTTACACAAATCGGCGCTTAATAACTGTATGTAGCTGCTTGTGTTGGGGAACAAAACGAGTATGACACACAAAGCCGACATTGTAGTTTTGCCCCTTTCTGGAGATTTAGACGTAGTATCTACGCCTCGGGTACGTGCAACCATTGATGATCTGATTGAGGATGGCTGTAAGCGCATCATTATCAATATGTCAGATGTGAGCTATGTGGACTCTGCTGGTATGGCCCTCTTATTTTGCGAAATGCGTCGGATGAGAAAATCGGGCGGATTACTTTCGCTGGAGTCAGTGTCCGACAGAGTGTATCGCATGCTGTGCATTGCCTGTGTGGTGGATGTTATTCCCGTGTCGTTAGCAGGCAAAAAGCTTGCAGTGCCCCTACTGGATGCTTCTGTGCATCCGCTGTGGCAAAGCTCCATGATTGTCTATCCCGATAAGCTCGCTGAGGCCCGTAGGTGGGCTGTGCATATGCTGGAGCGCGTAAGCCTTTCTCATGATGATATTTTTGATATGACACTGGCGGCGGGGGAGGCCTTGGGCAATGCGGTGGATCACGCTCATTGTAGTGATGGCTGTATCTACCTTACGTTAGCAACCTATCCAGATCGTGTTGTTGTTGAAGTGAGTGATTGTGGTTGTGGATATGCTCTGTCTGACAGCGAAGAAGCGGTATCAGAGACAGGCAGTGAAGAGCGTGGGCGCGGCATTAAGCTTATGCGCATGTTGGTTGACGTGGTGTCTATTCAAAAAAAGCAAAGCGGCAGCGGTACCGTTGTACACATGGAAAAGCTTTTAAGAGAGTGCAAGCTTCCCTCAAGAGAAGATATGCTTCCATAACGAGAATACGAGCATATGAGTTTCATACGTAATAAAAATCGGCGACAGGTTTTCTGCCGCCGATTTTTTTTAAAACGCCTGCGCTCTTTTAGAAGAGCGAGCGTATGTATTAACCATTAATCATGCTTATCCGATTGCAACCTGTGCGATAAGCAGCAATGCGTTAAGCACGATTGTTGCAATGAGCAGTGGGTTAACAAACTTAAGCCAACGGCTAAAGGGAACATCAACCATGGCGAGCGAGGCCAAAATCAAGCCGGTAGGCGTGATGTAGGAAATAAGGCCCTGACCATAGTTATATGCGGCAATGATGGCAGCGCGAGATACGCCAACAGCGTCGCCCAAGGGAGCCATAATAGGAATGGACAGAACTGCCAAGCCAGAAGAAGAGTTAATAAAGAAGCCCAGAATGCAATAAACGAGCAGCATAACTACGATAAAGACGAAGGGGCTCATGCCATTTACGACACCAGAGAAGTAATTAAGAATGGAGTCGGAGATAAGGCCGTTTTCTAGCAGGATATTAACGGCGCGTGCAACACCGCAAACCAGAGCAACGCTCATAAGGTCTGCAGCACCATCAATGAAGGTGTCCATAAAGTCTTCTTCGGTAAGACCACAGGTAAAGGCCAAAACGGCAGCAGCAGCCAAAAAGACCGCAGTCATGTTATCAAACCACCACTGCTGAGCAACAATGCCCCAGACCAAAACAATGAAGGCACCGAGGAACACCAGAAGGGAAAGCTTCATCCTACCAGTAAACTCCAAGGATTCACCCTGGCCACCCCAACGCTCTTCGATCCTTTCCTTCATGTCATAGCAAACAGATTTAGAAGGATCTTTACGTACCTGGTGTGCATACCACAATACATAAGCAATAGCCATGATAGAGCCAACAACCAGAGCAATAAAGCGCCAATTCATCTGGTCAGCCATGTTAATACCAGCGGCTTTGGTTGCAACGCCAATGGCAAAGGGGTTGAGTGTAGAGTACATGGTACCGACGGATGAGCCAACAAAGATGACGGCAATGCAGGTCATAGCGTCGTAGCCAGCTACCAAAAAGACGGGCATCAGGATGGGATACAACGCGATGGTTTCCTCACCCAGACCAAAGGTAGTGCCGCCCACAATCATGAGAAGCGACAAAACGATAATTAAAATGAATTCCTTACCCTTGGTAATACGGGATAGGGCAAAAACGGCTGAGTTAAGTGCGCCAATCTTATTGAGAACACCAATGCAACCGCCAAGAATAAAGACGAACAAGATGATGTCAATGGTGTCGTATACGCCTGAGATAGGAGCGAGCAGAAACTCAATAACGCCCTGAGGCTTAGCATCGAGCTTCTCGTAGGTGTTAGGGATAGCCACGGGTTTGGAGATTGCACCGCTGGTGTAATCCTCAATCTTGCCAGAAATACCCAGTTTAGTGAGGGTCTCTTGGGTGGCTTCCACCTTCTCGGTTGTCTCGTCAGGGTGCGTAATTATCAATGCATCGTCATCTGCATTGTACTGAAGTTTAGAATAGCTACCAGCTGGTACTAAAAACGTTAAAACCTGCGCAAAAATCATGACGATAAACAGCACCGTAATTGCGGTGGGGAAATGGAGCTTAAACTTTTTGCGCTTAGAGTCTTGTGGAGAACTTTGCTCTGAAAGCGTGGCTTCATCGGCCATAGTTGTTCCTTTCTTCATAGGAAAGTTGCATGTTGTTTGACAGCCCAAGTGTCAACAAAATATATGCCGTAACAATTTAGAAATAATACTAGTATTGACTGATAAAAACGGGGCATATATGTGAACGGCCGCTAGTTCTCCGTGAGTAACAAAAACCGATTTGGCGGTTGCATTACGTTCATGTTTAGTGTAAGCACTTTTAAGCTACGCCAGTCTCTATAAAAAATCGAGGCCGTTTCCCATAAGGGGCGTACCTCGTTTTACTCACTAAGCTGCGTAGCTCTTACGTCTGCGTAGCTCTTACACGCACTACTGCTTTTTGTTAAAGCTGCGTGGACTTACTGATCCTTACGACGAGCAAGAACACCACTACCGGCAATTGCTACACCCAAGCCCATGAGCATGAGAGGAATAACGGTAGAAGCATCGCCTGTTGCAGGAAGAGCAGCTGCGTTATTCCGAACGCTTGCCTTAGCCTGAGTTACCTTGGGCTCATCAGACTCAGGATCGGCAACACTAAATTTAGCGCTTGCCATACCATCTTCAGAGATAATATCGATGGTGTGCTCACCCAGAGCTAAAGTCTTGATGAAGGCTGCAGACAGGGTAACATCAGTAGAGCCCTCGATAGCGGTGTAGTTGGATGGATCGACGGTCTTACCATCTACACGAACCTCCTTGAACAGGGTAAAGGGTGCGCTGGATACAAAGATGGCGTTTTTACCCTTGATTACCTTAGGGGTTTCCTTCTCCATCTTGTAGTCCATGCGGTCTGCGTCATCATGGCCGTTTGTGGTAAAGGCCTTAATGAGAGCGTTACCAAACTCAAAGAACTCGTCATTGCCAAGAATCTTGCCGATTTCCTTAGGAGTTACCCACTTGTAGCCATTCTCGGTAAAGAGCTTGACATAGGTCTCACCATCGTTGGCAACAACCGTAGACCATACGTAGCCCATAGCGCGACCCTTGGTCTCATCGTTGGTCTTATCGGGGAACTGAGCGTTCTGAGACATACCGGTTTCGAGATTGAGGTACGAATTGGTGGTGCCGTCATCATTGACGCCGGTAATGTTTTGGACAATAGCAAAGATCTGGCCAGCCTTGAGCTGCAAAGCCCTTGGAAGCTTAACGGTGTGCATACCAGGAACGGTTGCATCGTAGGTAAACTCCATAACGGGCATGCCGTCATTGGTGGGGTCATTGTCCTTAAAGGCGTCCATGCTCTTGTAGACGTAAACCTGTATGGTTGCCTTAGAGTTAGGCTCACCGGTGTGTACAGAAACAGCGCGCAGGGTCTCATCGCCGTTGGCCTTGAAGACGTTTGCTACCTGAGTGCCCTTATCGGCAGTGCGCAGTACAAAGGGAGACTGGGACTGGTTGATAAGGAAGTCATAGGAGTAGTTATTGTCGTAATCAAAGCCGTCCTTCTCCAGGTCTACGGTGAAGTACGAAGGCGTGTTAATGGAGTGATCATAGTAGGACAGCCAGAAGTAACCAGTGTGCTCGCCCTTGTCGTTAACAATGCCCCACTTTGCCATCTTGGCTGCAGTGGCATCGTCCACACCGAAGTTCTTCTTAAACCAGTCAGCGGAGTTCCAGCTGTTCTTTACCAGCCAAGCACCCTTCTTAAGGCCAGTAACGTTGTTCTTGCCAGCCTGGAACTTGGATGGATCAAAGTTGTCATCCCAGCCAACGATGGTTACGGCATGGGTAATCTCTACCTCAGTAGCGTCGCAGTACTGTGCCCAGTGGTCGCCGTTGAAGTAATCGCTCTTTGAGGGCTGTCCAGGCCTGTAAGAGTCAGCGCCATAACCAATTTGTACAGCACCATACTTTACCAATGCCTGCTTGATGAGCTTATCGGCATAGTCATTATGGCCCTTGTAAATAAGGTGGTCATTCTTATCGGGCACCAGGTTGTTGGGGTTAGGCAAGTAGTACACACCATCTACGTGTACGCCGGGCTTACCCTCTTCTGGCTTGCCGTCCTTATCGGTACGAAGACCCCAGTTGTCGTGCCAATTGCGCATCTTGAGGAAGTTCTCAAAGGTCATCTCGACGCCCTTGGGCCAGTAAGGTTGAGCCTTCTCGGTGGCTACACCCTTCCAAGCGGTAAAGAGCGTTTCTGCCATGGTTGCCCAGCCGCCGCAATCCATGCGGTCGGGTTCCTCGTCAATAGGAAGTACGTCTACCTGGCCTTCGCCCTTTTGGCTGCCGGCCTTTTGCAGATCGTATGCCATCCAAGCAAGGTAGAGCTCAGAAAGGTCTACGCCATTGTCCTCAAGGTTGGACAGAATGGGGTGCATATGATCCTGTGGATTGTATGCCTGAGCTGCAGCGCCACCCTGTGCCTTAAGGATGGCAGACTCAAGAGCTGAGATGGAGGCAAATGCCCAGCAGGTACCAAAGGGAGACTGGTTCTTTACTGGGGTAGTCTGCTTAAGGTTGTTCAGGTAGTACTGAGTGATTTGCTCGATATTGAGGTTGGTATCAATGGAATCAAGCCTGCGAACTTGGCCGTTAACCAACAGCTGGGTTGCGCCAGTAATCTGAAGGCCACCGTTGTGAGAATCGCCCAAATCGCTGGTGGCCAGATCAAAGTCAAAAGGCTTATACTCGTGCATCCACTTAAGGTATGCCTTCCAGTCCTCAGCATCGGTCTTGCCGTCACCGTTGAAGTCAAAAATGACCTTAGTGCCGTAGGAGTTGGTGTTGTCCACTACGGGAGCGGTTAGGGGAGCGGTGGGTGCAGTTGCAGCATTGGTATTTGCGCCGGGTTCAGGCTGTGCGGGCGCAGGATCTGCAGCTGCAGAAGTATCGCTTACCTCATCTGTGGTAGGAGCTGCAGGATCTGTGGTAGGAGCTGCAGGTGTGGGATCTGCGGCAGGGGTGGCAGGTGTTGGATCTGCAACAGCCTCTGCGTTTACGAGTGCCTCATTGTCATCTTCATCCTCAACGGTAGCGTCAGTGCGCTCGACTGCTACAGCATCGGTGCGCTCGACTGCTACAGCATCGGTGCGCTCGACTGCTACAGCGTCGGTATGGCTCGCTACAGACTCAGTAGAGACTGACTCTAAAGCGTGAGCAGCCATAGGCGAGGAAAGCAAGATGGCCAAGGCGGCAGCAGCAATGGCATGCAAGGTGCGGCGCTTTGACCAGGCGCGAATGCTGGCTTTAGCGTTGAGAACTTTAAGACGATAACGGTCGTTCATCGTACCTCCTCAAAAAGGATTAGATAAAAACACGGACTATTGATATGTAGCATGAATACCACAGCAAAAACTTTGCATTTTTGCGAACGATTATGGCTGAATATCAGCTAAATATTCGTTTATCTGAATAATTATTTTACAGCACCCCAGTTTGTGCATAAAAAAGAATTTTTAACGTGTTTATTTTAAGCTCAATTAAATTGTTGAGCGGTTGTTTTGTAGCACGAGCGGTCAATGTAACTTCGATCTTTTCCAAAAGTTTAAAAAAGTGCGTGTGAATTGCGTGTATACAATATATGCAAAAAGTACATTCTGTACCAATGATACAAATATAAGTTCTCGAGAAACACGAAAAAGCGGCTAGGAAAACCCGGCCGCTTACTCACCTGAAAATTGCTTGTTGTTTGCTTATAGGGATGTGGATATAAGAGAATGCTTGAGTAGCATGGTGTGTGGCTAAAGCGTTGCAAGTAGTGCATTGACTTCATCACGGGTAGCAAAGTCTGCAGAGAAAGCACTTGCGGAACCCGTGCAGACACCCATGCGAAATGCCGTAAGCGCATCGTTATTGCTCTCGAGCCAACCGGCGACAAAACCAGCAACCATAGAGTCGCCTGCACCAACAGAGTTGACTACCACGCCTTTGGGAGCAGGGGATTGCAACACCTCGCCCTTCTCGGAGACAAATACCGCTCCTTCCCCGGCCATAGAAATAAGCACGTTACGTGCACCCTTTTCCTGCAACTTTTTGGCATACGGGATGACTTCATCGCGGGTTGTAAGGGTGGTATTAAAAATAGCACCCAGCTCATGATTGTTGGGCTTGATAAGGAAGGGGTGATACTGCAAGACGTTAAGCAGCAGGTCAAGCTCTGCATCCACCACAATCTCTATACCGCGACCAGAGAGGTGAGCCATGATTTGCTCATACATATCAGAAGGTAATACAGAAGGAACACTGCCAGAGATAATAAGCATGTCTTTTGCGGTTAGCTGATCAAGCTGTGCAAACAAGCGTTGCAGCTCATTGGTGGTGATGCGAGGACCTATGCCGTTTATCTCGGTTTCTTCATCCGCTTTAACCTTAACATTGATACGCGTCATACCGGTTTGTGTGTGGATAAAGTCCGTCTTACAGCCATGGGCGGCAACAAGCTGTTCTAATGCGCTACCCGTAAACCCAGCAGTAAAGCCTAAAGCGCAGGAAGCGTGACCAAGATTACCCAGCACAATAGAGACATTAATACCCTTGCCACCAGGCATAACGTTTTCATAGTTAATGCGATTAATCTCACCAGGAACAAGCTTGTCAAGGCGAACAACGTAGTCAAGCGCAGGGTTAAATGTGACGGTATAAATCATGCTAACCAGCCTTAGGTAGAAACTTCTGTGCTGTTTATTATCCGTCATATAGCTAGGTGGTTCCAGCACATGAAAATATTTCGTAGCAAAACTCTTCAGGTACAATGAAGTACAAAAGATTTTCTCGATAAGCACGGTGGCAAGAAAGTTAACGAGAAAGTCAATGAAGAAAGTCACATTCTGTAACCGGCGGTAAAGGGAGACAATGGCACAAAAGATTTTGAGTTTTGGCATTCCTTGCTTTAATTCAGCTGAGTATATGGACCACTGCATCACTTCTATTTTAGAGGGTGCTCAGTATGCGGATGATATTCAGATCATCATTGTGGACGATGGTTCTACGCGTGATAACACTGCTCAGAAGGCAGATGAGTGGGAACAGAAGTATCCTGAGCTTATTAAGGCAATCCATCAGCCTAATGGCGGCCATGGTAGTGCCGTGCTCGCTGGTTTGCAAGCAGCAGAGGGCGTATTTTATAAAGTTGTGGACTCGGATGACTGGCTGAATGCAGATGCCTTAGCTGCATTGTTGGATACCCTGCGCCAGTCTGAGGCGGACAACAAGCAGCTTGATCTGGTCATTACTAATTATGTATACGAGCATACTGCGGACAACACGCGCAACTATGTTTCGTATCGTAGTATCTTGCCTTCCAATAAGGTGTTTACCTGGGACGAGGTGGGTCATTTCCACATGTGGCAAAACCTCCTCATGCATTCCCTGTGTTATCGCTCAGATATTTTGCGAGCGGATGGTGGTACGCCGTTGCCTCCTCATACGTTTTACGTTGATAACATCTATGCTTTTGTACCGTTGCCTCGCTGCAAGCGTTTGTACTATTTGGATGTGGATCTCTACCGCTATTTTATTGGCCGAGAAGATCAGTCGGTTAATGAGACCGTCATGGCTGGCCGCATTGATCAGCAGGTGCGCATAACACGCATTATGATGAAGTCATATCACCTGTATAAAGACATTGAATCCATAAAACTGCGCAGCTATATGGTTAATTACTTCATCATTATGATGGCAATCTGTTCTGTCTTTTCCAAGTTGTCTGACCACGAAGATGCGATGGATGAGCTGGAAAAACTGTGGAATGATTTGAATGAATATGACCACCGCTTGTATCGTCGTTGTCGCTGGGGGGTTGTTGGTGTGAGCACTAATCTGCCTACCAAGTTGGGCACCAAGATCACCATGGGTGGCTATCGTATTGCAGGCAAGATTGTCAAATTTAATTAAGAGTGAGGGCTTGTAGGTACGTGCACCCAATGAGTGCATGTAGCGAGCAAGCATGGATAACGTGCGTATAACGAGCGAGTAAAGATAAGGAAAATGCTGTGAGTTTTGGTCAATTGCTGGGTAATATTGTTTGGATCATTTTAGGTGGTATTACGACGGCTCTCGCGTGGCTTGTGGTCGGTATCTTTTTTTGCTGTACCGTTATTGGTATCCCCCTGGGATTGCAAGCGTTTAAGATGGCACGTCTCACGCTTATGCCCTTTGGTGCACAGATTGTTTGGAATGGTTCTAGTGTAAGTATCGTTGCTAATATTGTTTGGTGCGTCTGTGCAGGGATTTTGATGGCCGCATATTACACACTCATTGGTCTGGTGTACTGTTTGACCATCATTGGCATTCCTTTTGGTATGCAGCTTTTTAAAATGGCGCGTCTGTCCCTTGCTCCCTTTGGCGCCGAGGTGTTGTAATGAAACAGCTTATTGCTTGGATAAAGCAACATCGTGCTGCAGTGCTTTTTGTAGCGGTGTTTGTTGTTGGCATAGCTATCAATGCACTTGATGTAGCTCATGGTCAAATTTGGTTTGATGAGAGCTATTCTGTGGCGCTTGCTACCAAATCCTTTCCGGACATTTGGCGCATTGGTGCAGCAGACGTACATCCTGTTTTGTATTATTGCATGCTTCATGTAGTGTATTTGATCTTTGGTAAAAGCATTCTTGCTATGCGGCTTTTCTCGCTTGTGGGAACTGCGGTGTTAGGCTTGTTGGGCTGGACACATATTCGTAAGGATTATGACAACGTCACCGCCATCCTGTTTACCTTTTTTGTCTTGATGAGCCCTTGGGGCATGCAAGAATCCGTTGATGTGCGCATGTATTCTTGGGCTGCAGTATTTACTATGCTTGTGCTCATCTATACCCGGCGAATTTGTTTAGGCCTGCTTACTCAAGAGGGCTTTAAGGGTATTCCTACTTCTTGGTGGCTGTTTGCTTTTGGGTTTGCTTTGGCATCTGCTTATACGCACTACTATTCTGCTATTGGTGCCTTTGTCTGCATGGCTGTGTTGCTCATTACCATTGAGTATGAGCTGGCGATAAAATCGCAGGGTGCCCGCAAGGCATTGCGTAGTTTCATGCTTGGTGCAGTAGTGTGCTTGCTTGCCTACGCTCCTTGGATCCATGCTATGATGTCGCAGGTTAAAGGGGTTTCTCAGGAGTATTGGATAGAGTTTTATTTTCCTCAAACCCTCCTTGAATTTATAGAGTTTCCCATACGTTCGGTAGCAATTGATGGCATCATCAAAAGTCAAAACCTTGATCTTGAGGTGCTTATTCCACGTATCGCGTTTTTTGTCTTGATGATTCTTATCGTGATCGCCTTAGCTGTATACATTAAAGACCTAGTAAGGGCAAAGAAAACCCATCATATGCTGAGTACCCAGCTGCAACGGAGCTGCTCTATCGTCAGCCTTTCTGGTGCGTTGAGCATGCCCTTATTGTTGCTGTACGGCACTATTTTGCTATCTGCAGGTTTGTCTCTTGCGATTCATCAGTCCATCATGCAGGCACGGTATTTATCGTGCATCGCAGGCGCTGCCTGTTTGGCACTAGCGGTGTTATTTGCAAAGCTTATAGAAGATGGCGCTTCTAGTGCTCATGCAGGGTCTACTCAAGATACTGCTGTGTCTAATGATGCAGCTGCAGCATGGGATAAGGCACCATTAGGCAAAGGGCTTTTTACTAAAAAGGTATTGTTAGGTGTTGCGATACTCAGTTATGCCATTTTAGGTGGTGCTAATCAGCTGCAGATTTGCAAAGCAAGTTATGACTGGCGCAACTGGGCTGTGGTGGATTACTATCGCGATGTCGTGCATACAGATGGTGGGTCCTTGCTCCCGGTATATTCAGAAGGCAACATTGGCAGCAATATTGTTGCCGCAGCGCCGCTGTCTATCTATGTACCTGAGTCCACCATCCTCATTCCCACCAAAATGCGTGCGTATGAAGCCTATACGCCTTCCATTGAACTGGTAGATGATGTAGCTGCCCACGCTAAGGAGCAGCATGGACGCATGATATACATAGGCAATGGCTCAGATGATCAAGCAGCACAAGAGTTTGCCCGCAAGATAGGTGCATCCGTTGTAGAATCAAAGACGTTTTGGCGTCCTTATAAGTCCAATATGTGGACCATTTCTATTTTGGAGAGGCCGTAGATCATATATGACTCGTTTATCCCTTGTTGTTCCTTGCCACAATGAGGAGCAAACTGTAGAGCTGTTCTATGCCACTGCGCATTCGATCGAGATAAAGGAACTGGCTCAACGTGGGGTGGCATTGCGCTTTGTGTTTGTAGATGATGGCTCTCAGGACCATACTTTGGAAAAGTTGCGCAAGCTGGCAGCAGCTCATGAAGAAGTGTCATACCTATCCTTCTCACGCAATTTTGGGAAAGAAGCAGCGTTATTAGCGGGCTTGCAAGCGGCTGTTCAATGTGGCGATTTGATTGCGGTTATAGATGTTGATCTGCAAGATCCTCCCAGCTTATTGCCTCAGATGTGCGACTTAGCGCTTGGCGGTGAGTATGACCGCATTGCGGTGCGTCGCACTTCTCGCGAGGGTGAACCGCCTATTCGTTCTTGGTTTGCTCGCCGTTTTTACGGACTCATGTCTCATGTGACAGATTTAGATTTACGCGATGGTGCGCGTGACTTTTCTGTTATGTCTAAGCGCTTTGTTGAGGCAGTGCTTTCTTGCGGTGAGTACAACCGCTTTACCAAGGGCTTGTTTGGCTGGGTAGGGTATCCCACTACCTGGATTGAGTACTCTAATGTAGAACGTGCGGCAGGGGAGACTAACTGGTCGTTTTGGTCTTTGGTTCGCTATGCTTTTGACGGTATTGTTGCGTATACCGTAAAGCCGCTGGAAATGCTTATGGCTATTGGTGCTGTGATGTCCGTATTGGCGCTTCTTGCCCTTATTTTTGTTGTGGTTCGTGCGCTGCTGTTTGGCGATCCTGTTTCTGGCTGGCCTTCTTTGATGGCAATGATTTTGCTGGCGACCGGTTTTATCACCTTCGGTTTGGGCATCATTGGCTTTTACCTATCCAAAATTTACCTGGAAGTAAAAGACCGTCCCGTCTATTTGATTAAAGAAACAAGCAAGCAAGCTTGGCAGGAAGATCCAGCCAAGCACTTGCATAACGGGCGGTAAGCGCTGGACTCTCAGCGCAGCTCAATGGTAGAGGCACCGTCGATAATGACGTTGGTATTGTAAAACTCCTGCAATGCTGCAATAGCATAGCTTGTATCGGCACTACCAGCCGTTTCATAGCTGGAATGCATAGCAAGCTGCGGCAGGCCTACGTCTACAGCATGGATGCTTACCTGGATGTTTGATAAGTTACCCAAGGTAGAGCCGCCTCTTCTGTCAGAGCGGTTGGAAAAGAGCTGTGTAGGTACACCGGCCTTCTCGCATACCGCAACAAAAACGGCACGACTAAAGGCATCCGTTGTATAGCTTTGGTTAGCGCACTCTTTAATAACGGGACCCTTGTTAAGGAAGCACTGATTGGTGGCATCGTAGAGTTCGGGATGATTGGGATGCAGGGCATGGGCATTATCAAAGCTCACCATAAAGCTGGCGGAAAGTGCACGTAAATAGTCCTGTTCATCCGCACCCATACTCAAAGATAGGCGCAGCAAGCTGTCGTGCAGCAGGGTGGAGAGCGCGCCCTGTTTGGTACACGATCCCACTTCCTCGTTATCAAAACAGCTCATCACACTAATGGTATGCTCGTTGTTGGATTGAGTGAATGCTTTAAGACTGGCAAAGGTGCACTGTAGGTCATCCAGTTTAGGTGAGGATACAAACTCGTTGGCTGCACCCCATACGCAAGCGCGTTGACGATTAACCAGATAGAGGTCATGGGCCACAATATCGGCCGCATCCACTTCTAGCCCGCGAGCAACCATACGCATGACATCTGCTTCTTCTAGCTCTCCTGCCGAGAAGAGCGGGCAAAGATCCACAGCATGATTGTATTCAAAGCCCTTATTGGCCTCACGGTTAAGATGGATAGCAACATGAGGAATCAGTGCAACGTCTGCATTGGAATTGTATAGGCGGCTTTGAATACCGCTTTTGGTGCGTACCAGCACACGACCAGCTAATCCTAGAGGGCGATCCAGCCAAGTTGAGTTGATCATGCCGCCGTAGCCTTCAACGCTGAGGCGTACATAGCTGTGCGGACCCTGCAGTGTGGGCTGTGCTTTGAGTTTAAAGCTGGGGGAGTCAGCGTGGGAAGCAACAATCTGAAAATGGAACGGTGCCGTTTGATTAGACTGATCTGATGGGTTGGCCTTATCTGAGGCACTCTTGCTGGCAAGTCCATCTAGCGCGTGGGCACCTACCTTACACGCAATAACACTGGAGCCGTTGCGTGTAGTGTAATAGTTTTTACCTGCTGTAATGCAACCCGACCAATCCGAACCCTCAGGCAAATAGATAAAGCCATTTTGGTCTAACGTCTTGCAAATAGTTGCTGCAGTATGAAACATACTGGGAGAGTTTTGAATAAACGAAATAAGGTTTTGGGAATCTGCAATCCTGTCCACAGCTACCTCCAAAGCAAAATAAGACAATACCGTGCTGTGTATGGAATGTATGCGTCTCATACACGGATTATGTGACGTCTACTTACAAAAACTGAACGGTCACATAAAAAAGCTTAGCACCAACAAAGCACATCTTGCACCCGTAAAGCCGCAACACGTAAAATAAGTAAAGCAAGCAAAGGAGCCATAGATGAATCCGCTGCAATCAGTAAAGCTTACATATCATATTCCAGGAGAACGTGCTCGCTATGAGCTTTTTTTGGGTAGCGACCGCGTGGCAAGACCCGTTGCCTATGCTCGTGAGATTGGCTTTTACGTCCAGGCCGAGAAGGACGAGTGGCATATACATGTTGTGCCAACCAAATGGATAGTTATTGACCAACTTACGATGGTGCTCAAGGTACCCCAAAAGGATGCTCAGACCATCTTTTTTAATGGCTATCAATCGGATACCGATTGCTATGAACAATCTGTCTCTGGTAAGACTAAAGCGCTACCGTTTTATCCCCGTTCTCTTATCAACGCTACTGCGGCAGACGTTATTGGTGATTACCGCTTTGTAAAACAGGATTCCCAGGCTGGCCATCAACATGGCTTCACCTATGGGTATATGCGGCGTGGTTCTAACGTTACCCTGTTTGGCTCTTTGGACGAGCATGACGGTCTTACGCTTATCCGTCAGAGTGCATCAAAAGAATTGCTTTCATTTGAGAAGGAGCCTTCCGCTGCAGCTTTAGAGCCCAAGGTAGACTATGATATTTTGGCGGTGTGCATCCTTTCTGGCACGATGGAAAACGTTACGCGCCATTGGCTTGGTCGCTATGCAATCCACTCGCTGGATGCCCGACCTACTATTGGATATACTACGAGCTACGATGGTATAACGCATCCTACCGCTGCTTCTGAACAGGCTCGTGTGGCAGATGTCAACGAGTCTGGTGTACACAAAAGTCTTACTGCTTTTACCGATCTGTTGGCGGAATCAAAGTTACACTTCGCCGGTATTGATAAGGTATTTCAGATAGGAGAGGGTTATTGCACGGTGGGAGACTGGCTTAATCCTCATTCTGAACGCTTCCCTCATGGCATGGCAGAAATTGCACAAGCAATTCGTGACACAGGCCTGCGTCCAGCTTTATGGTTGGCTCCCTTTGTTGCCCAGAAGCAGTCCGTGGTAGTGCGTGAACATCCGGATTGGCTTCTCACTGATATTGAGGGTAAGCCCCAAAAAGTGAGTGCCAACAATGGTGGTCTGTACGCACTTGATGTGTGTAATAAGGAAGTCCAGGCTTATATCCGCACAGTAGTACATACGGCAGTGCATGAGTGGGGGTTTGAGTATCTTAAGATTGACTATACCTATGCCGCCGCCCTTATCGATCATGCCGGTCATAATCGTGCTCAACTTACCTGCGCTGCTTTGGATATCATTCGTGCAGCAGCTGGCGAGAAATGCAGTATCTCGTTGGGTGCTGCGCAGCTTTGTTGTGCGATTGGTCGTGCACAGTTTTGTGAGATTTCTTGTGGTACCAGCAGTGATTGGGATGGCCGCATGTTTGGCCGCCTTAACACCCGAGAGCGCAAGAGTACCAAACATGCTCTTCGTACCATTGCTGCTCGTCAAAGCCTCAACGGGCATGCATTTGGTGTAGATCCTGGTGTGCTGGTGTGTAATGACCCTTCGGTTTTAAAAGAGGGTCGTCGTAACCAAGTGATAGATGCGTTTACGGGCAATACCCAAGCGCTTATTATTTCAGGTGCTATTAGTACGTGGACTTCTGAGCAGCGTAAAGCGTATATGATGGCCATAAAACAATTTGCAGCGCGTCACGGTGTTGTGAGATAAGTAAGATGGGTGGAGGATTACAAAATATACCTTGCACGACAGCTGTTATTGTCGTATAGTTACCTCCGCTACATTTTGTAGTGCATTCGGGCGATTAGCTCAGGGGGAGAGCGCTTCCCTGACACGGAAGAGGCCACAAGTTCAAATCTTGTATCGCCCACCAAAAATAGCAGGTCAGACGGTGTTTTCGTCTGGCCTTTTTTGTTTGGTAGCGAATTGGTTGCGAATTTGGTAGCGAAAAATTTTCCATAAAAAGAACTCTGGAGAAGTGGTTAGTTAGTGCTTTGCGGTTTGTTTGTGCGTGTTACGAACAACACGAGCAACAAAAAACGCCACCCTTTATAGGTGACGTTCAATGAACCTTTATTTGAAAAGCTGGACTATGATTCTTTGTATGCTACTAACATAGAAGAGCCAATCTAGGCCATTGCACTAATTCCTGTAGAAATGATAGCCAAATTAGCTAGCCCGTCCATAAAGACTTTAAGATTAGCGGCGTTCGCTGCTTTTTGGGAAGACATATCGTCATAGCCTTTATACGAAATAGATTCTGCTTGAACCACGTCTTGCTGTGCTTTTTCTACAGCGCTACCAGCCATTGCTAACCCGAACGAGCAAAGAAGAAGCGCGACTATTGATCCCATAAGTGCCTTTTTTGCTGTTGCGGCATACTTTTTAATTGGCGATAGCGGTTCTTCTGTAGGCGTAGTTGTTGGTGTGTTTACGTTTTCTTCCATGGTTACTCTTCTTTATATGAATTGCATTGGATAGTGATGGGTCTGTTGTAAGCAAAGAAGAAAAGCTTGTTGACTGTTTTGCAAGCCAACAAGCTTTTGATTATGAGTGCATCTTAGCTTTACTCGAGCAACTTACTTCTTACCCTGGTTAGCTACCGCGTTAATCTTTGCCTCAATGGTTGCGGCGTCACCGATGTAGTGCTTATCTACAATGTTCCAGTCCTTGTCAAAGGTATAGGACAGAGGCACACCGGTAGGGATGTTGACCTTAATGATTTCTTCTTCACTAAGACCTTCAAGCTGCATAACAAGAGCACGAAGGCTGTTGCCATGAGCGGCAATCAGTACACGCTTACCGGCTTCGAGCTCAGGCTTAATCTCCTGCTCAAAGTACGGCCATGCACGGGCAACGGTGTCCTTCAGGCACTCAGTAAAGGGAAGCTCATCGGCAGGTACATCACGGAAGAGCTCAAGTACGTGGGGATCCCTAGGATCACCAGGGGTTAGTGCAGGGGGTTGAATATCATAGCTACGACGCCACTGCATGAACTTCTCTTCGCCGTACTGCTCAAGAGTTTCGGCCTTGTTTTTACCCTGAAGTTCACCGTAATGACGCTCATTGAGTTTATAGGTCTTGTGTACGGGCAGCCAGGCGCGGTCCATCTCGTCAAGAATAATATTGAGCGTGTGGATAGCGCGCTTGAGAAGGGAGGTATGGCAGACGTCAAAGTCATAACCTGCCTCCTTGAGTGCCTTTCCGCCAGCAGCAGCCTCAGCTCGACCAGTATCGGTAAGATCTACGTCGGTCCAGCCGGTGAAAAGATTGAGCTTATTCCACTCACTCTCACCATGACGCACAACAACCAGCTGCATGTTCTTCTCTTCTGACATATAGACCCTTTCTCCTAGGGATGACGTTTCCCATGGTTGTGTATAGAACCTTTGGGCACTTATACGCTACCACAGCCCAGCTTAAAGTTGTTGCTAAAGTACGGCTGCTTAGCAGTTTTTTAACCACCTTTTAGCAGAAATCATGTTGACAACAATAAGGTACCTCCATATATTGAGGACACAGCAATAAGAAACAATATAAATAAATAGTAAACAAGTTTAAAAGGAGATGAAAATGGGCAAGTCTACTTCTTCGGCACAAAAACTTCAGCAGCATCTTATGAACGGCGTTTCGCACATGATTCCTGTCGTTGTAACCGGCGGTATTCTGTTTGCAATCGCAACAATGCTCTCTCTTAACTCGGTAACTACCGCAGGTTCTGTGCAGGCAAGCAATATTGTTATTGATGTGTTGAGCAAAATTGGCGGAACAGGTCTTGGTCTTATGGTTCCTGTTCTGTCCGCTTATATTGCTGCTTCTTTTGCAGATCGCCCTGGTATTGCGCCTGGTCTTATTTGCGGTCAGCTTGCCGTAACTGTTGGTTCTGGTTTTATTGGTGGCATTATTTCTGGTATTCTTTGCGGTCTTCTTGCAGAGCAACTTAAGAAAGTGCAACTACCTAAGTCCATGCTCTCCCTTAAGTCCATTATGATCATTCCTCTTGTCACCTCTCTCGTGGTGGGTACCATCATGATTTGTATTGTTGGTGCACCCTGTGCTTGGCTGTTGGATACGCTCACCAAGTGGCTCACCTCAATGAGCGGTGCAAGTGCAATTATCGTAGGTATTATCTGCGGCGCTATGATTGGTTTTGATCTGGGTGGACCGGTAAACAAGGTTGCATATTCTACAGGTGCAGCTGTGGTGGGTACCGAGGTTATGGCTGGTAACAACTGTGCATTCTTTGGCCCCATTGCTTTGGCAATTTGTGTACCTCCCATTGCAGTTGGTCTTGCTTCCTTTATCTTTAAGAATAAGTTCTCCCAAGAGGAGCGTGATGCTGGTATTGGCGCTATTGTTATGGGTGCTTGTGGCATCACCGAGGGTGCAATTTCTTATACCACTACCGATCCCGGTCGTATGATTCCTATCAATGTAGTTTCTTGTGCCTTTGCCGGCGGTGTAGCAGGTGCTTTGGGTACGTACTGCAATGCTGCATGGGGTGGCCTGGTAGTTCTTCCTGTTACCTCAATCGCCACGTATCTGATTTCTTTAGCTGCAGGCATTGGTTTGTATCTAGCGCTTATTTTCTTCTTTAAGAAGGATTACGTAGAGGAAGAAGTCAGCTCTATAGAAGAAGATGATCTGGATATTCAGATTGAGTTCTAAGGCTCCGTTCACCTGTTGTATACGCTTAATCATATGTCGCAACGACATCTAATAAAGGAGATTGTATCGATGAAAATCATTGCTGTTACTGCTTGTCCCTCTGGTGTTGCACATACCTATATGGCTGCTGAGGCTTTAAAGAAGGCTTGCGCCAAGGCTGGTGTTAAGTGCAGTGTAGAAACGCAAGGCTCTATTGGTATTGAAGATGCTCTATCTGAAGCAGATATTGCTCAGGCAACCGCTGTTGTTCTTACCACTGATATGCCTATTAAGGGTGCTGAGCGTTTTGAGAAGCTTCCTAAGATTAGACTGACCGCCGGGCAGGTAATCAAGTCTTCTGACGCAATTGTAGCTAAGGTTCAAAAAGAGCTTGGCTAAGCTAGCTCTGCCAATAAGCGTGGTATGTAGTTAGATGTGCTAGACGAGCCCAACAGTAAACTTATCCAGCGCTTTTCTCTGCTTAGAAGATAGGGAATCAGTAATAAGACCTTTAAACTCGTTGAGGGTGGCAAAGTTGTAATTACCGCGAGAATCAAATTTATGGGAGTCAGCCATCAAATACGCCTGATTTGTATTTTCTAAAACAGCATGCTTAACCATACCATCGTCCATCTCAAAGGTGCTTACAGCTCCGGTGAGAAGGTCGATGCCAATGGCACCAATAAAAGCTTTGTCAAAAGTAAAGTGCTCAAGGTTAGCAATGGTGAGCGTGCCAACAAAACCATTAAGGTCCAAGCTTACCGTACCACCAGGGCACATAACAGAAAGCGCTGGATTTTCTGCCATAATTTGCAGGCTGTCCATCATGTTAGAGACAACCACACAACGCTTTTGACCTGCAGCAAGCAAGCGAGCCAGTTCTAAATTAGTGGTAGAGATATCCAAAAAGATACTGTCTCCAGCAGCGATAAGATCATACGCTTTAGTTGCCACAAGGTATTTCTCGGCAGTATAGGTATTTAAGCGCTTGTAGACCGTACGTTCGGGGGTCTCAGCAATGCTAATTGCGCCACCGTATACTCGCTTAAGGATGCCTTGCGATTCCAGCTGGCGTAAATCCTTGCGGATACAGTCAACCGTTACATTGAATTGTTTGGCAAGATCTGCCACAGCTACACGTCCGTTATTTTTTACCATGGTGGCAATAGCGTTTTGTCGTTCTTTGAGGAACATAGACTCTCCTCTAAAGTTGGATTGTTTTTAGTACACCAATACTAAACAATACATTTGCAAAGATATTCAAATATGTGCAAGATTATCGATTAGCGGTTAAAAATCGGTATTGTATTGAAATAAAACAATAACTAACAATAAAAAACAATTGTAAACCAATATATAGCAATATAAACTGGTCTCATCAGATGGTTCGCACTCAAAACTGTGTTGGGAGATACGTATGCTCAGTGCTCGGACTCAAGCAATCAAGGATTCTTTGTTCGCACAACCTCGTCAAATTGATCTTGAGCGTGCTCTGTTATACACCCAAAGCTGGAAGCAGACAAAAGGGCAGCCTGTTGTAATGAGTCGCGCGCTTGCTTTGCGTCACATTCTTGAGCAGCACGAAATTGTGATTGACGAGTATGACTTGCTTGTTGGTAATCGTACCCGCACGCCCCGCGCCGGTGTGCTGTCTCCAGAAATGTCTCCGTATTGGATTGTGGATGAGCTGGATGCTTTTCCCACTCGTCCGCAAGACAGGTTTGAGATGAGTGAGCAGGACAAATGCAGGTTTAAGGATGAGCTGCTCAGCTATTGGAGCGGCAAGTCGCTCAATGACTGGTATCAGGCACATCTGTCTCAGCAGGCAGCAGATGCGCAAAAGACCAAGATTTTCTCGGTAGCCCAGACCGATAAGGGCCAGGGGCACATTATTGCCGACATTCCCGCTGTGCTGTCGCGCGGGTTTGCAGCTCTTGCTGCGGATGCCCACCAGCGTGCTGCACAAGATCCGAGCAACGAGTTTTATGCGGCAGCAGCCGTGTGCTTGGATGCAACAATTGTGTACATACAGCGCTATGAGCAGGTATGTCGCACGATGGCGACCACGGCAGGCGAGAAGCGCGCGCAAGAGCTGCTGGATATGGCAGAGGTGCTGGCGCATATTGCCACCAATCCGGCGCGTGATTTGCGGGATGCTCTGCAGCTGGTGTGGTTGACAGAACTGGTGTTGGAGCATGAGTCCAATGCAAGCTCCATTTCTTTGGGTCGTATGGACCAGTATTTATGGCCGTACTATCAGGCAACACGTGCAGCGGGCGTGTGTGAGCAGGATATTCGTGAGCTCATACAGTGCTTCTACCTCAAAACTAATACCATTGTGTTTGTGCGATCTACGGATAGCGCCAAATCATTTGCCGGCTTTCCCTCGGGCTTTAATCTGGTGGTAGGTGGAGTTGATGAAGCGGGCAACGATGCTTCCAATGAGCTGTCCGAGCTTTTGCTCGATATTCAGAAGGACACGCGCTTGCCTCAGCCCAACCTGTCTTTGCGCGTGTTTTCTGGTACACCTGAGTCGCTGTATCACAAGGCTGGAGAGGTTATTCGTTTGGGTGATGGTATTCCTCAGTGCTTCAACGATGAGGTAAACATTCCAGCATTTGTTAACCGTGGTGTGAGTCTTGAGGATGCCCGCGATTACGCTGTTGTGGGCTGCGTGGAGCTGTCCATCCCGGGTCGCATGTACGGTTTGCATGACATCTCTATGTTCAATATGGTGCGCTGTCTGGAGATTGCCATGCGGGCCCGTCCTGAGGGATACCGCAGCTTCCAAGAGCTTCTCGATGCGGTGGACGCTGTTATCGATAGCTATGTTGCCCTTATGGCGGAAGGCTGCAATGCGTGCGATGTGGCTCATCAAAAAACCAGTCCCACGCCCTTGCTCAGTGCGCTGGTAGCGGATTGCATGACAAATGGCAAGGATATTACCGCAGGTGGAGCGCGGTATAATCCCTCTGGCGTGCAAGGCGTAGGCACCGCAAACCTGGCCGATTCCCTCATTGCAATTAAGTACGCCGTATTTGAAGAGAAGCTCCTGAGCTGGCAAGAGCTGGTGGGTCTGCTTGAGCGCAACTGGGCAGGAGAGGGGGATGAGGTATGGCGTCAGCGCCTGATTAACGCCTATCCCAAGTACGGCAATGATATTGATGAAGTGGATATGCTGGGTCGTCATTTCTTGGAGCACTATGGACATGAGGTGGAAAAGTACACCAATCCTCGTGGCGGCCATTTTCAGCCGGGTAGCTATACCGTGTCTGCTCATATTCCGCTTGGCGAGAAGTGCGGTGCCACGCCCGATGGTCGTTTTGCACATGAGCAGCTGGCAGATGGTGGCCTGAGTCCTATGGCAGGTCGTGATACTAACGGACCTACCGCAAGCCTCAAGAGCGTGTCCAAGCTCAAGAATGTTTTGGATTCCAACGGTAGCTTGCTCAATGTAAAATTCTCGCCAGCAGCCTTGGCGGGCGAGAGTGGGCTGACTAAGCTTGAGGCATTTCTCAAGGCTTTTTCTCGTTTGGGAATTCAACATGTGCAGTTTAATGTGGTCGATAAGAAAACACTGCTTGATGCTCAAATCCATCCAGAGAATCACAAGGATTTGATTGTGCGCGTGGCGGGGTATTCTGCCATGTTTGTTGAGCTGTCAAAGGCTGTTCAAGATGACATCATTAGCAGGACCGAGCATGTCCTCTAGGCATACTGCTCCATCCTGTGGGCACGACGTCACATCCTGTGGGCAAGACGTTACAGCCTGCGGGCACGCTGCTACAGCCCCTAGGCAGGCGGCTACGTCAGCAATAATTACCAATGTACAGCGCTACTCCCTTCATGATGGTGGCGGCATCCGCACCGTGGCCTTCCTGAAGGGATGTCCTTTTAGCTGTCCTTGGTGCTGTAATCCAGAAAATCTTTCCTTTGAGCCGGAAGTATCCCTCAAAGAAAACCTGTGCATCCATTGCTCGCCGCGCCCTGATGGTGCTTTGTGTGCTATTCCACCTGCCCTATGTCCCACCCGTGCCAAGACTATCATGGGCACTAAGCGTAGCGTGGATGATCTGTTGGAAGAAGTGCTGCGCGATCGTATCTTTTTTGAAGAGAGTGGCGGTGGAGTAACGCTTTCTGGTGGAGAAGCCCTTGCGCGCGAACCCTTTGTGCGATCGTTTTTTGCTGCAGCAAAGGCACAGGGCTTACATACGGCTTTGGAAACTACCCTTGCGTTGCCCCTGCAGGATGCTCAAGCGCTGGTAGCGGTGGTGGATAGCTTTTTGGTTGACTTCAAAATTGCGGATCGTGCTACGAGTAAAACCCTTTTGGGGCTTGACCCTGACGTAAGAGATGCCAATCTTAGGACGATTTTATCGAGAAGGGCGTCTGTGGTGGCACGTATGCCCATTGTACCTGGTTATACAGACGGGCTGGATAATGTGCGTGCCAATGCAGCAAAATTGTGTGAGTTGGGAATTGTTCGTGCGGACGTACTTCCGTTTCATCAATTGGGAGAAAATAAGTACAGTTACGTAGGACGTCCCTATACCATGCATGAGGTACAGCCACCAAGCGCTGAACAAATTGCGGGAATTGTAGCAATTTTAGAGAAGGTAGGCTTATCTGTTGTAATTGATGGTGAATAAGTTGGCCGGTGTAGGTATACTTACGTAAGGAAGTAAGAATACTTACGTTTATAAGTTAAAGTTTCATAGTAAGGTACTAAATGAATGGAGTAGGAATGGAGCTAGTACTCGATACAGCCGATGCACAAGCCGTTAAGGAAGTTTCTGAGGTTCTTACTGTCTCGGGCGTTACCACTAATCCAACTATTATTACCAAGAGCGGTAAGACTCCCGAGCAGGTTGCAGATGAGATGCTCAATGTACTTTCCGACGATCAATCTTTCTTTATGCAGACGGTTGCCACTGATTTTGAGGGTATGATGGCAGATGCTCGCAAAATTTGTTCTCTTCGCTCTAAGAATATGTATGTAAAGATTCCTGTTACGCATACAGGTTTGCGTGCAATTAAGGCGGCTAAAGCAGAAGGTCTTGGTGTTTTAGCTACTGCTATTTATAATGCTGACGCTGCATTTATGGCTGCTATGAATGGTGCAGATTACCTTGCTCCTTACGTAAACCGTATGGAAAGCTATGGGGACGGCATTGGTCAGGTTATGGACTTGCTGGAGATGCTTTCCATTAACAATATGAGCACCAAGGTTATTGCTGCGTCTTTCAAGAACCCTCATCAGGTTCATGAGTTGATTGTTGCTGGTATTCAGGCTGTTACTATTCCTCCTGCAGTTGCCTGGTCTATGATTGACCATCCTGGTACTCAAATTGCTGTAGATGAGTTTTCTGCTGCTTGGCGTGAGGCTTTTGGCCGCGACACCTTCATGTAAGGTTTAGGGCAAACGTTATATAACCTACTTGGATTCTTTTGTCACGTCCTGCGCAAAGCATAGCGGATACAACAACAAGAGCGACAGGGCCGCATAACCTTGTCGCTCTTTACGTTACTGCTACACAACATCGTTGCCGTTAGCCATCTTTGGCATGGCAATACGTACTACTTGTTGTTAAGGAAGTCCTTTACACGAGACTTACCAGTTAAAACAGCACCTGCTACTGCTGCGATTGTGCCGGCTGTAAGGGGTAGTACCGCCAGTTGAGAGTCACCCGTTTGTGGTAGTGCCTGCTTTTTGTTCTGAGAAGCCCCTGGTTTATTGGCTCCAGGTTTATTAGTGGTACCAGGCTTGTTTGCTCCAGGTTTATTGGCAGGGTCATTATTGCCTGCAGGAGGCGTGACGGGCTTATCGGGAATTGCAGTAACCTTAGCTGTTATATTCAGCGTTTTAGTGTCGGTATCTTTAAGCGTTGTAGGTACCCAAGCGCTGAGCTGAATACCGTCGGTGTAACCAAAGCTTACAGCGCCAGCCTTGGCATCAATAAAGTATTTGTAAGAATTGTTTCCGCGCAGTTTACCATTTTCATAGATAAAGCCTGGATTCATCCAGGTGTCGAGCGCACGCATACTTGGTCCGTTATAGCTCATGTGCATAAACAAGTTTTTACCGGAGATGCCAACGTTAAGGTTTCCTTGGTCATCCTTCTTGATGTCCCAAAGGTTGTTTGCATCTACGGTTGCAATCTCTTGGTTCTGATCGATGGTTGTTTGTGTGCCGACAAGACCATTGGCGTCGTTAACGCCTACGAGGTAGGTTTTGCCTTCAGATTCATAGACAAGGGCAATTTTTGTTGTCCTGCCTGGATACCATTAGGGCTCTTTACCCACACATCACGCGTTTTTCCAGGAATAACCTCTTCTGTAAAAGAGACATCGTGGGTAAATTGAGCAGTAACATCCTTGCCCTTATCGTCCATGATGCTAAGGACTTTAACCGTATACTTCTTATTGCTTTCAAGGCCTGTGACCTGTGTCTGCAACTGATTAAAGGGCAATTTTTGAGGAGTGCCTACCTGCTTACCGTCTTCATCAAAGACTCCAACAGTTACGGTATATCCCTCGTATTTCTTATCCCTATTAGGAGCCGCAACAGGGGTTGCCGCTGTTGCGTAGGCAGCTGGGGCGATGGGGGTGTGCGCGAGCGCAGGGGTAACAGAACCTGCAACAAGCATGAGAGCTAATGCGCCCGATGTTGCAATCTTAAAGGTCTTTCGTTCTGATATAACGTCTCCTCCTAGCTTGATAGAGCTTGACCTTGTATCAAAAAGCTTTACAACTAAATAGTTAGCTTGAGATAACTATTTTATTATTAAGTTATCAAATAGTTAGATCGATGTAACTATCAAATCATCTAATTTTATAAACAAGTTACATTTACTGAGTGCTGTTTTTTACCTTAGTTTAAATACCGAGAAAAAACCGCAGAATGTTTGATTGTAGCTGAAGGCTTAAAGCAGTAAATAACTCTTACTTTAATGTATAAACCATGGCTAACTTCTACATTCTATTCATTTTTTTGATAAAAATATACACGTTATATAGCTAAGTGTACTAAGCTATACCTAGTGGCATTGGTTGCCATAAAAAGGGAGAGTAAAAGCAAAAAAGGAAGAATAGAGGATGCTATGAAACTGTTGCGTGCTATGCGTGAGCCCCTTAAGTATGTTCAAGGTAAGAATGCTCTTCTTCACTTTGAAGAAGAGATGGGTTATATGGGAACACGCTTTTTGTTTGTGTGTTCTAACAGCGGCTACAAGGCTTGTCATGATCAGATTGAGCAGAGCTTTGGTGATTCCGATAGCTATCGTCGCTATGAGATCTTTGGCGGCATTTCTAGCAAGGGCGAGATTGCAAAAATGCAGGCCATTGTGGAAGAGGACAACATTGATGCTGTTGTGGCAATCGGTGGTGGCTCTGCGGTAGATACTGCTAAGGCAACGGCTTATTACGCTGGTAAAAAGGTTGTTATTATTCCAACGGTTGCTGCAACAGATGCTCCTTGTACGGGCCTCTCGGTCATTTACAACGATGATGGTAGCTTTGATAAGTACCTGTTTTATCCAGAGAATCCCGCAGCAGTTATGGTGGATACGCAGGTCATAGCAGATGCTCCCGTTCGTTTCTTGGTGGCGGGTATGGGAGATGCTTTGGGTACCTACTTTGAGGGTCGTGCCTCTCTTCGTACTGAATCTCCCAGCCTTGAGGGCACTGGCATTACGCGCGCAGGTATGGCCTTGGCCGAGCTTTGCTATGAGACCCTTCGTGATTACAGCTCACAGGCAATCACTGCTTGCGAGAACAACGTGGTAACGCCTGCTCTCGAGAACATCATAGAGGCTTGTGTATATCTGTCTGGCGTGGGTGCCGATAATGTTAACTGTGCTGCTGCTCACTCCTTCTACAATGGTCTTACTTCCTTGGGTGGTCACAGTGCTCCTCACGGCTGCTGCGTAGCCTTTGGCACCTTGGTACAGCTGGTACTTGAGGGTGTGGACCAGGATGAGTTCTCTGATGTTCAAGGCTATTGTCTTGAGGTTGGTCTTCCTGTTACCTTGGCAGAGCTTGGCGTAAGCACTCCCGAGCAAATCAAGCAGATTGCCGAGGCTGCCTGTGTTCCTGGTGAGACCATTCACAATCTTGCTGGTGACGTAACCCCCGATGCACTCTACGACGCTATTGTCGCCACCGATGCAATGGGTAAGAAAGTTTTGGGCATTGATTAACACGACTCGTGTGATAAGCACGACTGTTGTGCGCGCTGCTCTTATCGCAATGGACGGTTTACTCGTTTCAAAGTGAGTAAAGAGCAGCTTATAAGACCCTAGAGGTCAGCGCAAGCTGTGTGGGCTTCTAGGGTCTTTTGTTGCATCTGGGTAATAGGCCTTGCACTTATACGGTGACTACCATTTAATGAGATTCATGAGAAAACAGAACAACAAAGCAGAACTTACAGCGAAAGATATTGTCATAAACAATGTCTTTACGTACTTTAATGCAATTTTTGCGATCATTGCTATACTGCTCATTATTGCAGGTAGTTATCGTAGTTTAACCTTTTTACCCGTCGTTATAGCAAACTCACTTATCGGCATTGTGCAGCAGCTGCGTGCACGAAAGGTGCTTAATCAGCTGTCACTTTTAGCGCGCTCCACCTATTCCATCACACGTGATGGCCGCGTGCTATCTTTGGCAAGTGGAGAGCTTTTGGTGGGAGATCTCATTACGTTAGAGGCCGGTCAGCAAATTCCGGCGGATGCCACGGTGGTAGATGGGCTTATTGCGGCAAACGAGTCCTTGCTTACCGGTGAGGCGGATGAGATAGAAAAGCCGGTCCATGCAAAGTTGTTATCCGGGAGTTTTGTTGTCTCGGGTAGTTGTACCGCGCTGCTTACGCAGGTAGGTGAGGACTGCTACGCTGCGCGCTTGCAGGCAGAGGCTAAACAGATGCGCGAGAAGCCCTCCGAAATGATCCATGACATCAACTTGATTGTTGGAATTGCAGGTATTGTCATCATTCCTCTTGGTTGTCTGTTGTTCTATCAGGCATTCTTTGTGAATGGGTACCTTTTTAAGGAATCTATTGAGGCTATGGTTGGCGCTATTATCGGTATGATCCCCGAAGGACTGTACCTGCTGGTTACCGTGGCTTTGGCACTTTCTGCTATGCGCTTAGCACAAAACAAGGTCTTGCTGCATGACATGCGTAGTACAGAGACGCTGGCACGTATTGATGTGTTGTGTGTGGATAAAACCGGAACGATTACCGATAACACCATGCAGGTAGTTGAGGTGTTTGATCAGGCGGGTTCAGCCGTTACAAAGGATACATCTGCTGCCTGTGATCTGTTGGCACAGTATGCGGCTACCATTCCTGATGCCAATGCCACTATGGAAGCGGTGCGTGCCTTTGTACATCAGGCAAGTGTGCTTACTGCTAGCAGTGTGTTGCCTTTCTCGTCAAAGAACAAGTATTCACAGATAGACCAGGTACACGGAGCTTCGTTGCGCTTTGGAGCACCTGAGTTTGTGTTAGATGCTCAGACTTTTGCTGTCTGTGAAGCGCAGGTTGCTGAGCGTGCTGCACGTGGCCAGCGTGTGCTGGTATTTGCTCAGGCTGACGAGAAGGGTGTATTCCAGCCGCTGCTCTTTGTGAGTTTGGTTAACGGCCTGCGTCCCAATGTTGCCGAAACCTTTGCATGGTTTGATCAGCAGGAAGTCCGTGTTATGGTCATTTCTGGTGACAATCCACAGACGGTTTCTCATATTGCGTGCCAGGTGGGCATACCTCATGCAGATCAATACGTTACTGCTACCGATATAGCGGATGAAGACTTTACTGAGGCTGTGTCAGAGTACACCGTGTTTGGTCGTGTGAAGCCAGAGCAAAAAAAGAAAATCATAAATGCCCTCAAAGCCCAGGGTTTGCGAGTAGCCATGACAGGAGATGGCGTAAACGACATCCTTGCAATGAAGGAAGCCGATTGCTCTATAGCTATGGGTACGGGCAGTGATGCTGCTCGTCAGGCGGCTCAAGTTGTTATCTTAGATGATGACTTTAGTCACATGAAGCAAATCATTTCTGAGGGTAGGCGTGACATCAATAACTTGTTGCGTTCGGCAACGCTGTTTTTGTATAAGAATATTTTCTCGATGCTGTTAGCGACCTGTGCAATTTTATTTGCATGGGTGTATCCACTTAAACCTTCGCAGGTATCCCTTGTGTCCATGTTTAATATTGGCGTGCCTGCCTTTTTGTTGGCTATGGAGCAGAACAACAAAAAGCAGCATGGTAGGTTTATCTATGAGGCGCTTACCCGTGCTATTCCTGCGGCCTGTACCTCTTTTCTTGCGATTGTGCTGCTTGTGGCTCTTGCGCCGTATCTAGAGGTTTCTAAGATGGACGTAGGGGTAGGAAGTACGTTTTTGTTGTCTCTTGCAGGCTTTATGGTTCTGTTTGAGTTGAGTAGACCATTTAATCTGTGGCACACGCTTATCTTTGTAGGCTGTGTTGCAGGCTTTATTGGGACAGCTTTCTTTTTGTCCAATCTTTTTGCTATTACGGCTATCTCTTGGAATGCAGCGGTGCTTACGGGTTCCATTGCTGGAGTTGAGGTAGTTTTGATGCTGTGCTTGAATTTGTTTGGGACGTTTGCTCACAAGCATTTTACGTTTTTGCAATAAGATTATATATTTGGGTATCTTACGAGCGTAAGAGCACTAAACTATACGACCACATATTTTTAGCTGCTTATTTTTTGGAGAGGAAATAAGTGGTGCTCTGCAACTTTTTGCAGTTGGTGGTTATAAAGGATGGAGAATACCACTTTATGAATAGTGATGTAGCGTATGGATTGCTTATTCCATTTGCTGGCACCACGCTTGGTGCAGCAATGGTCTTTTTTATGCGTAAACAGTTACGTGATTCTGTGACACATGCGTTAGAGGGCTTTGCAGCAGGTGTGATGGTTGCAGCTTCATTTTTTAGCTTGATAAAACCTGCGATTGAGCAGAGCTCTGCTCTGGGGTCATTTGCTTTTGTCCCGGCCACACTGGGATTTTTAGCTGGCGCTGCTTTTTTGTTATTTTTGGATACCGTGATCCCTCACCTTCATATTGGCGAGGATGAGCCAGAAGGCCCTAAGACTCATCTTAAACGTACCACGACGATGGTACTTGCGGTAACGCTGCACAACATTCCTGAAGGCATGGCTGTTGGTGTTGTGTACGCTGGCTGGTTAAGCGGAAGCTCCACCATTTCTTTGGCAGCTGCCTTTTCTTTAGCTTTGGGCATTGCTATCCAAAACTTTCCCGAGGGCGCTATTATCTCTATGCCTTTGCGCGCAGCTGGTCAATCTAAGCCCAAGGCTTTTGTTATGGGTACGCTTTCTGGCATTGTAGAACCTATTGGTGCTGTAATAACTGTTGTAGCGGCAAATGCTATTGTTCCTATTTTGCCTTATTTACTTGGTTTTGCAGCAGGTGCCATGATGTATGTGGTGGTAGAGGAGCTTATTCCAGAGATGAGTGCAGGCAAGCACTCAAATCTTGCTACTGTCATTTTTATGCTTGGGTTTGCTTTGATGATGACCTTGGATGTTGCACTGGGCTAAAGTACGAGCGCCTCTCTACACTTGGAAAGGCACTTCTCGCCTTGTCTTGTTGTTTTTAGAGTTTTAGCACGGTTGTCTTAAAACTTGACCATCTTAAAGCTTGGTTGTCTTAAAGCTCGGCCATCTGGTCGATACACTCAAGCAGTTTGTCCGTATCTTTGTGTGTGGTGGACCAGCAGGTAGCAAAACGAACAACGACGCGGTTATCGTCCAGGCGCTCCATAAAGCCATACTCCGCATGGTTGCTTAGCCAGGCAAGTTGAGCATCGGTGGCGACAAAAAATACTTGGTTGGTGGGGGAGTCTATATATAGATCAAACCCCTTTTCTGCAAGGCGTTTTTTAATGCGTGTCGCACATTCCAAAGCAGTTTGACCTATGCGCTCGTACAGGCCATCTTTAAACAGCTCTTTAAACTGAACGCCCAGCAAGCGCCCTTTTGCTAACAGACCACCGTGCTGTTTTATGAGCGGAGTAAGTCCGTTTACCATGCCCTTTTTGGTAAAGACAACGGCTTCACCAAAAAGAAGGCCACATTTAGTGCCACCAATGTAAAAAACATCTGCTATGCGCGCTAAGTCTGCCAGACTGACATCATTTTGGGGTGCAGCAAGTGCGTAGGCCAGGCGCGCACCATCCACAAAAAGCTTCAGATTGTGTGCAGTGCATACCTCAGCAATTGCTTCAAGCTCAGCCGTACTATACAACGTACCGTACTCAGTGGGCTGGGAAAGGTACACCATGGCAGGTTGAACCATATGTTCACGATTGTCATCCTGCTCCCAAGCCTGCACGGTTTTATCGATAGCTGTGGCAGAAAGCTTACCGTTAGTGTGATCGAGGGATATGACTTTGTGACCGCCCGCCTCAATAGAGCCTGCTTCATGTACGTTTATGTGGCCCGTTGCTGCACTTATGACGCCCTGCCACGGATGCAGGAGCGCATCAATAACAAAGGTATTGGTCTGCGTGCCGCCCATCAAGAATCGAACCTCGCCATCGGGGCAGTTGCAGGCCTCTAAAATTGCCTGAGCGGCCTCGGCACAATAGTGGTCTGTGCCGTAACCAGAGGTAGACTCCATATTGGTGCGCACCAAAGCATCGAGCACGGCAGGATGAGCACCCTGCATATAGTCTGACGAGAAGTGCAAGAGGTCATTGGTTTGCGTGTCTGTCATAGAGGTAGCCATTCCTTTGATCTAGTAGTTTTCTATAAGCGCCAATCAGGTATTTGATGATACGAGACTTAGCTAAAAAGTGTTTGAGAAACACGCTTTTGTAGTTGAGGGAGCACTTCTTCTTCAAACCAAGGATTTTTCTTTATCCACCGCTGGTTACGTCCAGATGGATGAACCAAGGGAAAATAGTCTGGAGCATAGTGCTCGTAGTTATGCACTACCTCTGTGATGCGAACAGATTTTGGAAGTTCCAAATAGTGGGAGAGCGCGTATTTCCCAATCAGAATAGTCAGTTGAATGTGGGGCATGAGCTCTAACAATTGAGGATGCCATTTTTGTGCAAAGCCTTTACGCGGGGCAAGATCTCCACTTTTGCCACTACCGGGGAAGTAAAAATCCATGGGTAGGAGGGCAAGCTTTTGAGGATTGTAAAAGTCCTCGCGAGAAATGCCCATCCAAGTACGGAGGCGTTCGCCGCTTTTATCGTTCCAAGGAATACGTGTTTGCTGTGCAATACGTCCAGGAGCTTGCCCTACTATTAAAATACGTGCATCAGAGGCGGCAGTATACAGAGGATCTATACCCTGTTGTGTATAGACTTTATTTTGTGGATCCTGCTTGATGTTTTCAAAAATGCTCAGAAATGCTTCATTTGCCGTAGTGGCTTTAGTGACTTTTTCTGGTTCTGTTACTTCATTCATGAAGGGTGTTCTTCTTTTCCAATCCGTGGTTATGTTTGCGCAAGAAGCTCGTTAAGAGCCATATGCCAAAGAGGGCTGCAACCGTATTTGCAACAGCTGCGTTTAACCATACTCCCGTAAGTCCCAGGGGTGATAGTAAGACAATAGTTGTTAATGGAACAGCAATAGAAGATGCAACAGAAAGACATACAGCACGTTTGGATTGACCGCAGGCAAGCAAAAAAGCATCACAAGCAAATACAAACCAGCGGGTAAGCCACTGTAGTGACAATAGTGCAAAAGCGGCAGCGGCGGCTTGTACAAAATCATCTGAGGCATTAAAGATGAAGATGCGTACGGGAACCTCGGGGAACAGGTGAAGCAAGATTATATAGATAAAGCTAAACACCGCAGAAATGATAAAGCTGCTCTTGCCAATCTCAAATGCTCGCTTGTAGTTTTTTGCTCCCCAGTTGTACCCAATGGATGGCTGCAGGGAATCTGTGGTGCCATAGATAAGGGACATAACAAAGGCATCGGTAAACATCATGATGCCAAAGATGGATACCGCTTGTTCACCACCAAGCAATAACATACGAGCATTCAGTACGATGCTTACCACACGACCAGCAACGTTGTTGAGAAAGGCAGAGAGTCCTGCCATAACAATTTGTTTTGTAAGGGCTAAGGTGGGTTTTGGACGTACGAGCTTCAAAACCATTTTGCCACGAATAAAGGGCCACAAACCAATGGTAGAAGCTATAACCATGGCGAGGCTGTAAGCAAATGCAGCACCCCATACCTCGGTATGAAAGACAATCAGCAAAATTGCTTCTAGTATGGCGCCAGATACAGCCATAAGAATATTGAGAGCCATACTGCGTCCGACCTTGCCGCACACTTTAAGGTAGTTGTCCATTGCAAACATCATGCCGGAGATGGGGATAAACAAAGCATATATGCGCAGGTATATGATGGAAATCTCAGCAAGTTTTCCGCTTGCTCCCTGTAGAGCAATTAAAAAGGGAGCTGCAAAGAATACAAGCAGTCCTATGCCTAGGCCGCTGATAAACAGCATGACAATGGAATACGAGAAGATATTATTGGCAGCCTCATGGTCCTTCTCGCCAAGGGTAATGGAGAGGGGGACGGCTGAGCCAACGCCAATAAGGTCACCTATCGAGAAAAGAATTATTACAAAAGGCATTGCCAGGTTAATGGCAGCAAAAGCGGTTTCTCCGAGCAGATTGCCAACCATAATTCCGTCGATAATATCGTACAGAGCCGACGTTAACATGCTAATAGCGCCAGGGACAACAATAATGAGTAGCATTTTATAAAGCGGCGTCTGCGTAAAGAGCTTGTCGTGATTTGTGGACATAAAAATCAGTTTCCTGCTGGTGGTCGAATACGTCTATCAGAGAGATGGTATAGCGAGACACTGCCACTCTAGAGAGGCTCTATTCGTCACTTAACAACAGGTTTTTGACCAAACATAATAATCCAGTCCTCTTTTGGATGGCAACACACTTGTATGTTAACAAAACCAGCGTTGGTAAAGAAGTCTCTTAGCTGTTGCTCGGAGTAAATAGTTAGTAAGTCTGCTGCCTGAGATAGGTCACTCCAGCGCAGCTGATCCATGCCACTGCCATCAGTTTCATTGCAAACCATAAACAGACCGCCGGGGGTAAGTACGCGCAGGATTTCGCTCAGGCCAGCTGCTACATCAGGCCAAAAGTAGATAGTTTCAAATGCGGTAGCCACATTGATGGTTGCGTTGTCATATGGAAGAGCTGCTACATCACCTTCCACAACCTGGCAACGCCCATCGGCCACAGCTTGTGCATTTGTTGCTTTGGACTTCTCGACAGAAATGGGAGAGTGATCAAGACCATAGGCTTGACTGGCATCAAACAAGTTCATGAGGCGAGCCAAGTTAGCGCCGCCGCCGCAGCCAACATCAAGTACCGAAGCAAGGGGTTTTTTGACGGGCGCCTGCTGTGTTGCTTGCTCAAGGAGCGGCAGACTCCAGCCCGCTAAGCGCTCATGTGTGCCGGCATTCATGGCGTCAAGGAGCTCACGACCAGCGTCGCCAGTGGGATTACCTGCATTTTTGTAATGATCTCGAGAAGCCATAAAACTCCTATTCTTGGTTTGCATATCATTTTACGCGCCAAGCAGTACCTACACGACATATTTGTATACCATATGTCTGAGCTGCGTATCGTAAGCTTGTATCTTGCTTGCTTTTCTCAGTGTTCCCTAAATTGAGCATTGCATAGGTTGGTTGTACAAAAACTATCCAAGCATATTTATATTTCATAGACGAATACACAGATTAGAAGCATACTTTTTGGTAAAGTTATCTATGTTTACTACAGGTTACTTCATTTTGGCAAGTGAGGCATTTATGCATAACGTGCGCGCAATTTGCGAAGATACCTATTGGATTGGTGCATCTGATCGCAGACTATCCCTGTTTGAGAATACCTATCACATTCCTAATGGCATGGCCTATAACAGCTATCTCATTCTTGACGAGAAGACCTGTCTTCTTGACGGTGTGGATGATGTTGTAGCTGGTCAGTTTAGTGAGAATTTGGAGTATATGCTCGGTGACCGCGAGCTGAACTATATGGTAATTGACCATATGGAGCCCGATCATTGTGCAGAGATTCCCTGGCTGGTAAAAAAATATCCTACGGTCAAATTGGTTGGTACCGCCAAGACTTTTGATCTCATTCGCCAGTTCCATAATTTTGACCCTACACCCTATGCCATTGTGGTAACCGAAGGGGATACCTTGGAGCTCGGCAAACATATCTTGCAGTTTGTAACAGCACCTATGGTTCACTGGCCAGAAGTCATGGTTACCTTTGATTTGGCAACGGGAACGCTTTTCTCGGCAGATACGTTTGGTGCGTTTGGTGCCATTGGTGGAAACCTGTATTCCGACGAGGTGAATTGGGAGCGTGACTGGCTGGATCAGTCTCGTAGGTATTATGCAAACATCGTTGGCAAATATGGCATGCAGGTCAACAACTTGCTTAAGAAGGCTGCTGCGTTGCCCATCAATCGCATTTGTCCTTTGCATGGTCATATCTGGCGTAAGGATCTGGATGTTATTCGCTCCAAGTATGCTCAGTGGGCTTCTTTTGAGCCAGAGGAGCAAAGCGTTGTCATCTACTACGGCACTATCTATGGCGGTACCGCGCAGGCGGCTGATATTTTAGCCGGTATGCTGTCTGAGCGTGGCGTGCGCGATGTGCGCGTATACAATACGGCCACCGCAGACCTTGCTACGATGGTCTCCGAGGCGTTTAGGGCTTCTCACTTGGTATTTGCTTCCTCTACGCAAAACATGGAGATCTACGATGCCATGCGTTCGCTTGTGCTGGACTTGCGTGCTCATGCGCTGCAAAAACGTTCCGTTGCGCTTATCGAGAATGGCTCTTGGGCTCCTTGCTCTGGCAAGTTAATGCGTGCGCAGTTTGATGCTATGAAGAACATAACTATGATTGAGCCGTTTGTTTCCATTCGCTCGCGTCTAAATGATGAAACTTTGGAGCAGCTAAGTACCTTGGCGGAGGCCATTGCCACTTCTTTGTCTGCAAATGAGGGCGTTTAACTGTGGTGCTGTAGGTAGAGAAAAGATTTTAATTTTTCTTTCTATTTCTACTTGCATACCAAGGTAAATTCCCGTATATTAGTAACTCGTTCGCGGGCTTAGCGCAGTTGGTAGCGCGCAACCTTGCCAAGGTTGAGGTCGCGGGTTCGAACCCCGTAGCCCGCTCCATGTGAGCACAGGGCCGGATACTCATTCGGCCCTTTTTATAAGGCGGCATGGCCAAGTGGTAAGGCACGGGACTGCAAATCCCTGACCCCCCGTTCGAATCGGGGTGCCGCCTCCATATGTTTACCTGGGGTTTCTTTAGAAAAGAGGCTCCATTTTTTATATAAAATAACGATGGCATTACACATAGTTATGCAAGCTCTTTACGAGAAACTCTTTATGTTTGGAAAAGAGAGCATACAATATTTTTTATCGGTATATCTTATACTCTTAATTCTGGATTGGAAGATGCGGTGGAGACTAGTATTGCCTGCTGCAAAGAGAAGCGTATAAAATGCGAAGTGATGGTTATCCTAGGCAACAGGACGGTAAACATTAACTAAAGGTCTGTTAACTGAAGTTTCTTCAAAGAAAGTATTTCACTTTTACTTTAATATATAGGTTATAAGTTATAGCTTTAATGTTGTAATTGTGTCTAAATCCTTTGTAACTATAGCCGTATCAAAGCTTACTTCAAATAAAATCAAGGATTCCCCGGCACACCCTATAACATCTTTGTAATCCGGAATTTTAGCAATAAATTGTTTAGCAACATCAAAAATAGTTTTTGGACTTTTCTGGACGATACCCTTAGCTCTGACATATTCATTTCCTGAGTGAGGGATTGTAGTAAATGACACACATGGATTTGATTCTATTTCTTTGATTTTGTCGTCCCCTTTAAAAGACGAAAAATAAATTTTATTTTCAGTTGGCTCAAAATAAAAATTTACGATTCTCACATTTGGAATATCATTTACAGAGGTTGCTAAGGCTATTGTTGTTTGTTCAGCCATAATTTTTAAAAATTCTGTTTTTGCGTTCATTCGAGAAGACCTCCTTTTTTATAATCGAATTATAATCCAATAGTACTGCTGTAATGTAATAGTTAAGTAGATACATAGCTCAATTCTGTAACATAGTGGCACGGTAAGGACAAAACAGCCTTAAGTTCCAAGTGGTGATGTGGTGCAGCATCTCGACAAAATGGGTGCAGGTGCTTCAAGTATTGGTGATACATTTTTTTCTTCGTGAGAATGCTACTACTTCTGAGATGTTTGAAGAGATATACCACTTCAAACAGGCTTTTCTAGGGGACTATGAGAATTTGTCATTTGGAGAGATGATATTGCGTAGAGAAATTGATGCACAAAAGTATCTTTTAGGTGCAACAAATTAGTATCAAATACCAAAAATGAGATAGAATTTGCCAAGAAGAACCTCAGCTATTATTGGGGGTAACTTAATGATTTACTAAAAGGGAGATGAGACTAATGGATAAAGTTAAAATAGTTGATTCATGGGTCTTATCTGCTGGTAGTGAGCCTATAACAGTTATAAAGCTTGCAAAAAATGCACCAAGCGTTGGTTAGTATAATATGGCGATTGATGATGATTTGCTTGAAATGGTATATATTTCTGGCGGGCATTTAGACATATGAGCCATAAAGGGTTCGTATAATCTTATTGGTAAAGAAGTTTCTTTTAGATAAGTAGTCTCTAACCTACGTGACAGCGCCCCCATGCTTATGTGTGGACCTTTTATGTATTGATGTAAAACTTTTTACCTTATTTCTACGGACAGCTTTTTGCACCTTATCGATTTACAACAGATTTCTTACCTCATCACTGATAGCAGGCCCTCAGAAGATTGGTGCATGCTTTGTGAAAGAATAAGACCTGCCTTGTATAGATGCAAAGCAGGTCTCTAGCCCCAACACCATTGTAGCAAGCCGACGTGTTTGGCTGATTAACACGACCAGCTGGTGCCTTAGAGGCAGCGGAACTCCATCTCACTGGGATAGGTCATAGAGTTGTAATGACCCGTAGGTGTGCCTGTGATCTTATCGATAGCTTTTCTAATTAGACTGCAAATACCCAAAATGCTGGCGAGAAAAACAACTTCACAGAGGACGAGCGCTGCAATCATGAGAGGCAAGGGCAAAAAGGAAAAAATTGGTCCCATACAATACTCCTTCCTTATTCAAAAACCGGACGCGTTATTCATTACAATTGTTTTGTAACATGTTTGAAACAATTGTGCAAGACATTTTTTGGTAAGCGTATTTGCAGGTAATCGCCATAAAAGACCAAAAAAGAAAGAAAATCCCCAACCATTTTTCTGTGATTGGGGATAGCTGAATATACAATAAAAGATCGATTATCGTATGTATTTGTGGATAGCACAAAACACATTTGTTTCTTCGAGGATTACTGACCATCTGGAAGTACTTTCTCAAAATGCTTAGTGTGCTTCAGGTCTGTTTTTCTCGATAGAAGACAAGAGATGATCAGGGCATGCGCAGTCTACAGCCTCTTGGGGATTATCGGTAAACGTAATGAGTGATGTGTCAAACTGAGAGATAGCGCCCTCGGCAAGCATGGATGTTTTAATCCAATCAAACAGGCCAGACCAGTAGTCTGTGCCAAACATTACGATGGGCATAGAAGGTGTTTTATGTGTTTGCACGAGGGTAAGGAGCTCAAACGTTTCATCCAGCGTCCCAAAGCCGCCTGGGCAGATGATGGCGCCCGCAGAATACTTCATAAACATCGTTTTACGCACAAAAAAGTAACGAAAGCTCATGCCAAGGTTAACCCAATCATTGATGCCTTGTTCGTGGGGAAGCTCAATACCAAGTCCCACCGATACTCCGCCAGCCTCTGTAGCACCACGATTAGCTGCCTCCATGATGCCAGGGCCGCCTCCCGTAATGAGCGCATAGCCCTTTTGTGCAATAAGCTCACCCATCGTCTGTGCAGCCTGATAGTACGGGTTATCCGGAGTGGTGCGCGCAGAACCAAACACAGAGATTGCAGGGCCAAGCTCTGCCAGAGCGCCAAAGCCGTCTACAAACTCAGCTTGAATACGCAGCACGCGCCAGGGATCATCATGAATCCAGTCTGCGTTGTAGTCGGGCGACAAAAAATGCTGGGTGGAAGTGCTTTGCGGGATCATTTTTCCGCGAAGGGTAACGGGTCCACGGTGATAGCTAGGGCCCAGAGGGCTTGTGTTGTTATGAGAAGTCATGAGTTGTCTCCTTGTTTATGTATGAAGGTACGAACCTAGGAAAGTTTAGTTGCAAACTCGTAGTATGTTAGTGTTCGGAAGTCCTCCGAGAGAGTATGCATAGAATCATCCTGCTGGGTGAGGCTATGCCAGTTGCCTGCAGTGTCTAAAAGTCCAAAAGCATTGATGGCGGGCATTTGTATACGTATAGCCAGTTGAGCTTTCTGATAGTCAGTAAGAGGGGCGCCAATGGTGTACAGCATTTGTACGGCTAGGAAATTGGCACTGCTGTATTCAGCGCGCGTGTTCTGTGCTGCACCAGCTACCGTATAGTTTGCCCACATCACATATGAAGTGTGATATAGGCGCTGATTGTGAATAAGATCGGACTCACCGCTAAACCAGGCATCGTTGTAGGTGGGTGTAAAGTTGGGCTGATGGTCACCAAAATAAACTAAAACAGTAGGTTTCTTGAGCTCTTTGAGTTGTGATACTAAGTATTTGAGATCTTCGTCGGAAGCTTTAATACAGCTGAGATATTCATTGAGGATGCCATCTTGCTCTGGAGAAGATAGATCAGAAGGATGTATCTTGGTTAGACGATCTGCAGGGATATTATTTTTACTATAGTCCGAGTGATTTTGCATGGTTACATTAAAAATAAACTGCGGCTTGTCAGAGTTTTTGATAAGGTCGAGGCACTTGTCAAAGGTAGCCTTGTCCGTAACGCCGTTATGGAATACGGGCGCATTAGGGAAATCATCAATGCTGTAGAACCGGTCAAACTTCATGTCCTCATAGGTTTTATCGCGATTCCAATTACCGGCCAGATTGGGATGTATAGCAGTGCTATCATAGCCCTGCTTTTTAAGGAGCGAAGGCAGGGATTCATAGCGAGAAAAGCGGTAGATGGCATAGGGGTACTTGCCAAGACCGAGGTAGGCCATGCTATTGCCGGTTAAGAATTCAAACTCAGAGTTTGCGGTGCCACCACCTAAAACAGATACTGCAAGCTTACCCGCTCCCAGTGCGTCTTTCATGCCGGTAGTAAAGAACTCGGGACCGGTATAGTTGTCATGCATGTTGTCAAAGTCGGAGAGGTCTGCAAAGGTTTCATCCATGACAACAATGATGTTAGGTTTTTGGGCGTTGTACTGCGCTACCGCAGCTTGGCGCCCTGAGGTGTTGTCGAGTGTGGTATTGTACTGTGCCACGTAGGAATCGAGCAGTTCTTGCGCGCTTTTATCGCTATATCCAGCTGGTTTCTTGATGATCAAATCTTGTACACCTGCAGTAAAGCTCAGCACCGCGCCATGCTGACGAAAGACATACAGCGGCCAGAAATAGTTAATGCCGGCACCTATCTGGTTATAGTTGGGAAAAACAAGCATACTTCCCAACACAGTCGCACTTACAAGGCCGATCAATGTGGTCATGCCAACAGACGTATACCGTATGCGTTTGGCGATTTTGACCTGTCCTTGTGCCTGAAGTTTGTGGCGTAGGATACCCAGATAGGAAATTACAAGCATGCCAAAGCAAAAAGCTATCAGACCAGCTAAAACACTGTCTTTCCAGGCATAAGAATAATTGCCAGAAACAGCAGCGGCCGTACCTAAAGCAAAGAGGTCGGCGGGCATGATGGCGGTATTTTTAAACTGCCATAGGTAGTATTGAGCAAGGCCCCATACAAAGAAAAACCCTTGCAGTACGCTATTTGCAATGGCATTACGATGACTGAGGTAATAAATGCTTACTATTGCCAAAAGCATAAGCCCTAAATCCATAAACAAAAAGGGTGGCTCAACGAATACGAGTCCTTCGTTATAGGGTGCTTCTAAAGCGTAAAATGCCGATACAAGCTGAAAGGCTATGGAAACAACATCCACAAGGACAATCTGTGCACGATATGGTAGGCAGTTCAAAGCATGTGCAATGTGGGCGCTATACGCTTCACGCTTGCCTGCAACAAAACTTATGCCAAACAGAACGGCTGCACTAAGTAGCGTTATCCAAAGTGATGTCCACCCTAAACCAAAAAAGACGGCAAAGCCTGCGCAACCAAAGGCACAGCTGTATGCATTGGCGGTAAGGATTTGTACTGCTATAGGAAGGTGTTTCTTGGCACCTTTATCCAGCTTAGCTATGTTGTTGACAATAAGCAGTGCTACGACAAAAGCTATGGGAATGAGCGGCAGGGTAGAGATAAGGTTTGCCATGTTAGCAAACAGCATATACACAGAATTCATGAAGAAGTCTCAAATCAGTCGGATAACAGATATAGGTTTTATCGTACACATTTTATTACTACCTCTTTGATTTGTTCAACTTCTTGCATCAGAAGTAAGATTGAACAGCAACCATTTGTTGCTTTCTGTCTTGTTGTGGTGCTACAGAAATTAAAAACTACGTATACTAGGAAAGAAAAGTGCCAATCTCGCAGTATTGGCAAAGGTATAAAAATTGGCATCCCCATAAAGGCGGCGACCTCATAAGGAGTACCTGTGTCTGAAGAGAATAACCAGTCTGTCATAGCCCAGCAGCCAAAATCGACGGCTTCGATGATCGCTACCGCTTCTGCAGCTTCTATCGCCTCTGCTCATACAAGACTACTGTCATATTCCGTATTGAATATCTTGTCATGTTTTGCAGTGGTTATGCTGCATGTCACGCTTGTATATTTCTCGCCTGTGCGCGATCAAGTTTGGTATGTGTCCCTGTTTTGGCAGGTAATGGGTAAGTTTTCTGTACCAGTATTCTTCATGCTGAGTGGAGCAAATCTGCTGGGGTATCGTAAAAAGTATTCAACAGAACAATTTCTATGTAAACGTGTTAAGCGTGTTGTGGTGCCGCTGATTATTTCAAGCATTCTTGTATACCTTGCATACGGTCTGTTGCCAGATCATTTTTATGGCGCACAACAGTTGGCCAACAGCCTAGGCGTTCAGGATTTTATTCGACGTTTTTGCACCAATCAGATTTGTGACGTCTATTGGTTCTTGTATTCCCTCGTGTACCTCTATGTATTAACGCCGCTGCTTGCCCTTATTGTAGAAGACGAGAAGATCCTCAAGCTCTTTCTTCTTGTTTCTTGTGTACTGGGATTTGTGCTACCTACCGTTAATTGGTTTCATGACTTTACAGGCATTACACAGCTGTTTGCCTGGCCTTTCTTTACGGATAACTGGGCGTTTTATTATGTGTTGGGCTATTTTGTAGCAACCTATATCAAACCGTCTAAAAAGAGTGCAATCATCGCCGTTGTGTCCTTGGTGGCTTCTTTGACGGCAATGTACTGTCTGGCGCGTATTGCCAACTCTGCTACGTCCTTCTCTGCTGGCTTATATTTTCCCGATAAGCCTACCGATAATTTCTGGACCAGTCCCAACAATATCCTGACCGTTATTCAGGCGTGTGCACTGTTCCATGCAGTTCGCTGTTCAGAGCCACTGCTTCAAAAACTTCCTGCAGGGATGCAAACCATACTTAATCGCATTGCTGTACTAACCTTTGGTATTTATCTGTTCCATTATCCAGCTATTAATTGGCTGGGCGTACAGTTGGGGACGCATCCTCGCGCATCTCAACTCTTGAGTATGCATCCTTTTATCAAGGGCCTTTTGATTTTTGTTGTGGTCGGGCTTCTTGTGTTGCTTTACCAAACTATTGCTCGCTTTGTGCGCAAGGCTGTGCGGAGCAAGTAACGCTTAAAGGTGCTGTTGGATGGCGACTTTAGACGCGTTCTGCAAAGTTGTGGTAGCTCATTTTTTGTAGTTCTGTCTGCAGAGTATAGCTGGGAGCGTTCTTATCGTCGGGGAAGTACCAGTTGCCATCCGCACTCAGAGTGGTGTAATGGCCAATACCGGGCAGCTCCTCGCCTAAAGCAATCTGCGCCTTCTGAAAGTCTGTGAGAGGAGCGCCAATAGCATCAAGCAGGTGGCTTGCAAGACTGGATGCAGCGGTAAATCTCTTATCGTTGTTCTGTTCATTGCCGGCAACATCATAGTTAGCCCACATGATATAGTGCGTCTGATATTGACGTGCTATATGGGCAGCCCGTGTCTCATCGGTAAACCAAGCATCATTGTATTCTTTGGTAAATGAAGGCTGATGATCACCAAAAAAGACCAGTACAATAGGTCTATTAAGCTGTTTGAGCTGCCCTACAAACCACTGGAGATCCTCGTCGGTGCGTTTCATAGAGCCCAGATATTCATTGAGCTCGTCGGTGAGAGTGTCATCGCCAAAATCAGGCGTGTAGCCGGGACGGTAAGAATCATCAACCAAGTGTTGAGAATAGCCTGAGTGATTAGCAAGGGTTACATTCAAAATGAACTGCGGATTTGGATTAGTAGTAAGCAGCTCGAGTACCTTTTGATATGTTGCTTTGTCAGAAGGCCATCCTCGCCAGGTATCTACATCAACAAATGAATCACCAGAGATAAACGATTTAAAGCCAAGGGTTCGGTAAGCATTTTTGCGGTTCCAGTTGTTTGGATTGTACGCATGAATAGCAGTAGAGGTGTAGCCCAGCGCGTTAAAGATATGGGGAAGGGAATCGACCTTACTAAAGTCATAGAGTGAATATCCATTGCCTTCACCAATAAAGTAACAGGACTCACCGGTTAAAAATTCAAACTCTGTATTAGATGTGCCACCACCATAGGTGGAAACAAGCAGGTTCCCGGATTGCAAAGCATCAGACATACCGTTGGTAACAAAATTCTCACCCGTGTATCCTGAGTGCATGCCGTCAAAAATGGCAAGGTTGGAATAGGCCTCGTTCATTACGGCAATAACCGTAGGCTTCTTCTCGTTAAACTGTGCCACTGCAGCCATGTGTTTCTCTGAAGAGCCCCTGGATGCATCATACTTCTGAGCATACGAGTCGATGAGATTCTTTGCATCCTCACTGGTATAGCCCGCTGGCTTTTTAATCTGCAGATCTTGACACTCCGAGATAAAGGTCAAAAGAGAGCCTTGAGATTCATAAGTAATCCAGGTTGACCAATAGATAGTTTTTACACCTAAATCCCTGTAGACCGGAATAGTGGTGATAGCTATGCAGCTAACGAGAAGAGTTGCACCAATAAGAGTATTTTTCCACACAGTGCCTAGCTGTGGAATATGAAAATGCTTGGCTTGTACTTGCTCTGACGCCATATGTTTCGGGAGAAGGGGTTTCTCGACATCAGCGGTGTCTTTGTGGTTTGCATCCTGTGGTGCTTGTGCCGCGGCCGATAAGGGCAGCGGATACAGCAGCGATGACAGAGCAAAGGCACCTACCATGTATACGGCGGCCCAGAATGCTTCTTCGGTGATGTAATACATAAAGCCGTTTGCTACAGAAGCGGCTGTTTCTAAGGCGAGGAAATCCGATGGAATGATAACAGTGGATTTAAAGCGCAAAAGGAAATAGCAGCCAAGGCCAAAGCCAAAGAAGACAAAGCTCAGCAGGGGCATCAGAGCGCCATGACGTTGGGCAATAAAATAGAGCGTGGTAAGAAACAGCACGGTAAGTGCAATGCTTGCAAATACAAAGGGCAGCTGTACTGTCTCAAAAATCTTTGGATTTTGGGCATATTCTAGAGAAAGGCAAGAGAGTGCAGCTATGCAAATAATAAGCACTGCAGTTCGAAGGCCTACTAAGAAAGAAGCAAGCCGCTGTTTTAACCGAGAAGGGCTGAGTGCAAGCTTTTGAATACCGATGCGTGCAAACTCACGCAACGGTGCGCGAAACACCACGATAAGGCCTGCTAAGAATAGTATAAGACAACTGAGCTTGACCGTTTCTTCAGGTGCTGAGACTAGGTGAAGTACAAACATGACAGCCATTGCTACATACGTTCCAATGATGGGAACAAGCCAGGCAAAGGTTCCCAGATAAAGAGGTTTATGTATCCCCTTGCGTTGCCAGCATATAAGACCAGCAAGCAAAAGAAGCACAAGAGAAAGTACACAAGGAAGTATTGACCATTGAGAGGAAAGCATGGTCAAATCTGTCATCTTTTTCAACTCCAAATAAAAGTAATCTTAAGGATGAAGCATGTTTAGTATAGCCATTTATGTTTTTATCACATGACCTGAGTGGGCATACTCTGAAAAATTTTTGTGAAGTAGAAAAATGAGTGTCGCACCGACCGAGAGGTGCGCCACGAATAAAACTCAACTCCGTAACTACGTCATCTAGCTTTGTAAATGCCGGTTTAGGCATTACCCCAGAGGGCTTGAACAAGACTCAAGCATACATACCTTCGCCTTTAAAACCTCAAATATTAGATCCTGCGCATCTTAAAAATACTCAGATACTCATGCAAAAACCGTCCCTAAAAAGAACGGTTGTGCAAAGTTTCAACCAAACTTATAACCCCGTCTATAAGTACAAATCCACCGTGACGGCTATCAAGCGCGCAAAGTCGACCTTCAAAAAGATGAGAAAAAGCAAACGCTTGCTTGGCTACGAGCTCGACGGGGTTATCGGCATCGTCAAACCACACGACATTATCGCAGGTCGCGCCTGGATCGGGGGAAGAGGTGGTTGCAAAACATGACAGGTTCGTTTTCGCTGGTGAGCAGCAGACCCAAAAAGCTTCAAGCCTGGCAAGCCAATACAGCCTTCGCCAAAGCTCGAAGCTATTGTAGCGGTTTTTCAAAAGAGCGGAGCACTTAACTGAGGAGGGCGACGTGCTTGACGAGAAGAGCAGAGCGCTTGACGAGAAGAGCGAGTGTTACTGAAGTGGTGTCGTGTTTCTCGAAGACATTCCCTGCACGCGCCCCGCGAGCTTAACCGAAGCGGCCCGTGATGTAATCAAAGGTGCGCGAATCGCTGGGATCCGAGAAGAGCTTCTCGGTATTGTTGCACTCGATGAGCTTGCCAAGCAGGAAAAATGCGGTCGCATCCGAGATGCGCTTCGCCTGCTGCATGTTGTGCGTCACGATTACGATGGAGTAGTGCTCCTTGAGCTCAAGCGCGAGCTCCTCGATTTTTGCGGTCGAGATGGGGTCGAGGGCGCTCGTGGGTTCGTCCATCAGCAGGATCTCGGGCTTTACGGCAAGGGCGCGCGCAATGCACAAGCGCTGCTGCTGACCTCCCGAAAGTCCCAGCGCAGACTTCTTCAGATCGTCCTTCACTTCATCCCAAATGGCGGCCTGACGCAGGGCGGTTTCGACAATTTCGTCGAGTTCGCTGCGCTTTTTGGTGCCATGCAGACGCGGCCCATACGCGATGTTGTCGTACAAGCTCATGGGGAAGGGGTTTGGCTTCTGGAACACCATGCCCACGCGCGTGCGCAGCTCGGTGACGTCGATGCTGTCGGCATAAATGTTGTGCCCACCAATCAGCACCGAGCCCGCGATTTTGCATCCCAGCACAAGGTCGTTCATGCGATTGAGCGTCTTTAAGTAGGTGGATTTTCCGCAGCCCGACGGGCCGATAAGGGCGGTGATCTCATGCTCTTTTATCTGCATGTTGACGTCGTACAGCGCTTGAAAATCGTTGTACCACAGCGATAAGTTCTTGGTCTCGACGATGGTTTGCGCACTGGTCTGTGCGGTGACATGCGCAGCGTCAGTCGTGGCGGTGGCGGCCTCGGCAGCTTCTGAGGCAGCCGTGTCTAAGGTGTTGACCGCCGTTTGTAGTGCAGATTGAGCAAGTGTGTGGGGCATGGTTTGTAATCCTCGTGACGTAATGGTTTGCGTGAGTGTGCGCACGGCACTGGGGGCGGGCGCCACTGTCGGTGCAGGTGCGACGGTGGGTGCGGTTTGTAAAACGCTTGTCATTGTGAACTCTTTCTCTTGAGGCGGTTGGTAAAGACGGACGCGATCACATTGAGCGTCAGGGTGATGAGCAGCAGTACGGCTGCGATACCAAAGGCAACCTCGAATTTGCCCTGCTCGTTGGCGTAAATGTACAACGCCACGGTCAGGGTCGCCGCCGAGGACTGCAGCGCCTCTCCAAACGAGAGTAGCTTCAGACCAAAGCCTGCGGTAAACAGCAGCGCCGCCGACTCGCCCACAATACGTCCCGTTCCCAAAATACAACCCGGCAAAATACCATTGAGCGCTTGCGGCAAGATGATCGTGCGAATCATGTGCCACCTGCCGCTGCCCAACGCCAGCGCACCGTGACGATACGCATCGGGTACAGTGAGCAGCGCCTCACGCGTGTTGGTAATAATGGTCGGCAGCACAAGAATAACTAAGGTAAGACCACCGGCAAGAAGGCCCTGGCGGAGCCCCAAAATCTGGGTAAAGAAAAGCATGCCAACAAGACCAAAGATAATCGAGGGGATACCCGTCAAGGTCTCTACCGAAAAGGTAATGAAGCTGACCAAACGCGGACGATTCGCGTATTCGGTAAGGTAGATTGCGGCGCCAACACCAATGGGCGTCGCGATGAGCATGGTAAGAAACACGATATAAAACGTGTACAAAATGTTGGGCATAATGCCTATCGTATCGGCTATGTAGCTCGTCTGAGAGGTCAAAAACTCGGGCGTAATCGCGCCAAAGCCCTTGTAAAAAATAACTCCCAGAAGCGTTATCAGCAACAGGCAGGTAAGTGCTGCCGACCCGTAAATACCAATCTTTAACAGCGATTCTTTAAAACGTCGCTTGCCATCTCTCATGCCATCTACCCCCTTTCGTTCGAAAGGCGCAAGGCCCCATTAAGCAACAGAACAAATAAAAACAGAACAAGACCTATCGAGAAGAGCGCCTGATGCTGCAACGATCCATATGAGGCGTAGGACATCTCCGAGACGATGGCCGTGGTTAAAAACCGTACCGACGAGAAGAGCGATGGCATTTGCGCAACGTTGCCTGCTACCATGACAATGGCCATGGCCTCGCCAATGGCGCGGCCGATTGCCTGGATGATGGCGGCCACGACACCACTGCGCGCAGTGACGAGGCTTATCTTGAACCAGGTCTCCACCTTGGTAGCGCCCAGCGCAAGAGAGGCTTCTTCGTATTCCTGCGGCACGGCTCGCAGCGCAGTTTCGGCTACGCTGACGATGTAGGGCAAAATCATAACGGCGAGTACGATAATGGCGGCAAACAAACACGCTCCGCTCGAAAGCTTAAACATCCTTTGTGTTGCAGGAACGATGATCGTCATGCCAATAAGGCCGTAGACAACCGAAGGAATGCCTGCAAGCAGTTGGACACAGTAGCGAATGCCTCCTGCTAGCCACGCGGGCGCTGCCTTTGCCAAAAAGACGGCAGTAAAAAGCCCCAGCGGCAGCGCAATAAGCAAAGCGCCAGCAGTGCCATAGATGCTGGTCAGAATAAAGGGAAGGATCCCAAATTGATTTTGTGAAGCATCCCAGGTGGTGCCAAACAAAAACGTCGGCAACCCGAGTTGCATAATGGCAGGCGTGCCTGCAATAAACAGATAAATGCTTATGCAAACAACGCAGCCCACCGAACAAACGCCCAGCAGAAAAAAGAAGACGTGAAAGGCTTGTTCGATGGGGTCATGTGATGATTTGGATAGTGTCATAGTGTGTGCTGTTCTCTTTGTGGACCTTCGTGCGGACTCTGTGCAGCTCCTTGTGTGGAACCCTGCAGCCCTCGCGTGGGGCTCTTTGCGAATCTCGCGAAAGGTCGATTTAGTAAGAGGCTGGTAGCTATCAAGTGATCTACATCTGATAGCTACCAGGTTGTCATGAGTGAGATGCAAGATATTTCGTAAGGGGTGCGACCAGAGGCGCAGCGAGAGACGAGGTGAGGGGTGCGACGTCGCATGTAGCGCGGGTTTGGGATGCAACGTCGCACGTGTGATGATCTTTAAAGCTTCGAGATCTTCTCGCCAGCTTTTGCACCCGAGGGGTAGCACCTTAGTGCTTGGTAGGTACGGCACCAGCCTTGCGGATAAGATCGTCCACCTTGGCAGAGGTTGCGTAGTCGAAGAACGCCTGTGCCTGCGGGCTGAGTTTCTCGTCCTCGCGGGTGATCAGCATGAAGGGACGCTGGATCTTGTAGGACTGATCGAGGACGGTCTTCTCGCTGCACTCAACACCATCAACGGTGAGGACGGCGATGCCTTCTTGCTTCTCGACAGCCGAAAGGGAAGCGTAACCAATAGCGTGCTTGTTGCTACCAACGGCCGAGATAACAGCACCAGTCGAGGTGAGTTCCTGCTCCAAGACGCACTTCTTCTTAGTCTTGGTGACATCCTCGAAGCCATCGCGGGTGCCCGAGCCAGCCTCGCGGCCAATGCAGGAAATCGCCAGGTCAGGGCCGCCGACTTCCTTCCAGTTCTTGATTTTGCCCGTGAAAATGTCGGCGATCTTCTCGACAGAAAGATCTTTTACGCCCAGGTCCTTGTGGACGATAATAGCAATGCCATCGAGTGCGACAGTCGTTTGCGTCAGGCCAGTCTCGTTGTCCTTCAGGGCGCGAGAAGCCAGACCGATGTCGCAGGTCTTGTTCTTGACGGTCTCGATGCCCGTGCCAGAACCAGTGGGATCGTAGGTGATTTTTACCTTGGGATTGTCGGCCATGAACTGCTCGGATAAAACGCCGATGACCTTTTCCATCGAGGTCGAGCCATTGGTGGCAACGGCACCCGAGAGCTCCTTGGGGGCGTCCTCTTTGGGCGCAGGGGCCTCGGTGGGCTTTCCACAGCCAACAAGCAGCAGGGCGCAGGTCACAGCGATGCCTGCAATAAGGGCACTCGTTGTTCTAATAAGGCGGCATGCTTTCATGTAAAAACACTCCTTTACCGTAGGTTTATTGCGTGCTTTTTGGTCGTCGCTCGTGCGGCGTTTGCGTGGCGTTCGGCTTGCGTGCGTGAAGCGACGTCTGCTTACTGTTAGGCTATCGAGCCTATGTAAGAAGCAGCACCGTGCTTTTGTAAAATATAGGTAAAGTTATGAAGTGTTGTTTGGGGGAGTGTTGTGCAGGCAAGAAGATCGACGGAGGTGCAACCGAACGTACCGTGCCGCCGCGGCATCGCGTGCTACAGCGCGGGAAACGTAACCGTAAAGGTTGTGCCTTCGGCCTGGCCGCTACCAGCGCCAGCTCCGTTAAAGCTCTGTACCTGGATTGTGCCATTATGCAGCTGCACGGCGTGTTTGACGATCGAAAGTCCCAAGCCTGTGCCGCCAGCTTGTTTGCTGCGGCTTTTGTCGACGCGATAAAAGCGTTCAAAAATGCGATCAATATCCTGCGGAGGAATACCGATGCCCGTATCGTGCACGCGCAAGGTGGTGAGCGTGCCTGACGTGGCATCATCTTGCTGATCAAGATACAAATGTACCGAACCACCTGGGCGGTTGTACTTAATGGCGTTGTCACACAGATTGTAGACAATGCTGTGCAAAAGGCCTGGCGAGCCGCTCACAAAGGTGTGGTCACCATGTACGTACAGGCTAACCTGCGCCTTTGTGGCTGTGGGTTCAAGGCTGTCGCGCACATTTTTGCATATTTGATATAAGTCGCAACGTTCGTGCACAAGCTCCGCGCCGCCCGAATCGAGCTTGCTCAAATTAATAATGTCTTCGGCGAGCTTGGACATGCGTGTAGCCTCGGCGCAGATTTTATCGGCAAATAGCGTGATATTCTCGTCAGGCACCATCTTATTTTTGAGCAGTTCAGCATACCCCGAAATGACGTGCAGTGGCGTTTTGAGTTCGTGAGAGGCGTTGGCAGTAAATTCCTGGCGGATAAGGGCGGTCTTCTCGATCTGCTCCTGATTGGCCTTGAGCTGTTGCTGCTGCTGGGCGATGTGCATGAGCAGCGGTTCGACCTCTTTGTAATTCTCGTTGCCGAAGTAGCGCTCTGGGCGCGAAAAATCGAGCTCGTTGAGAGGTTGCATAATTTTTTTGGACAGTTGCCGCGCTAGCACAAAGCTTAAGGCCACGCCGATAATAACAACAAACAGAATGGGTTGTATCCAGCGCAAAAGCAGGGTCAAAAACGAGAGCTGCGTGGTGGACATGCGAATGATGCTCTTATCGGCAAGGCGAAGCGCTACATAGGACTGCTGGTCATCGAGGGTAAATGAGTGACGCATGGCCTGCCCGAAGCCCGACTTTTGCGCCTGCTGGATCTCGGGGCGCTCTTTGTGATTTTGCATGTTGCTGGCGTTGACGTCGTCATCAAAGAGGACCTCACCCGACTCGGATATCCAGGTGATGCGATAGTCTTTGGTATCGAGGTTCGTGAAATAGTCCTTGCCGAGGCGCTCGACGCCCTGTGCGGCAAGGCGTGCCTCGATGCGCAGTTGTTTGAGCTGTTCGGACGACAGATAGCTATAGGACACCGTCATGATAAACGCGAGCGATGCCAAAAATACTGACAACGCCACGAGCCAAATCGTTCTAAAAATCTTCTTATTCATGGGGTCCCGTCATTCGCGTTTGTTATCAGGTGGCTGCTCGTCGAGCGGCTATTCGCAATTGCGCGCTGCCAGTCGGTCTTCTCGCTAGGCGTATGTGCGTCAGGTTGCTATTCGTCAGCTGCGTGCATTTTGTAGCCTACGCCGCGCACGGTTTTGATCAGGCTTCCCGCCTGCAAAAGCTTGGTACGAAGCGTGCCAATGTGCACGTCAACGGTGCGTGTTTCGCCAGCAAAATCCATACCCCACACGCGCGAAAGCAGGGTCTCGCGGGTAAAGACGCGTCCTGGATGCGTTAGCAAAATGTGCAGTAGCTGATACTCCTTGAGCGTGAGCAGCACCTGCTTGTCCTCGACACTCACGATGTGCTTCTCTTCATCAATGCTGATGATGCCATTGGCAATGAGTTCGGGCTTATTCTGCGTAGTGCGACGCAGCACCGCCTTAATGCGCGAAATCATTTCCATCATGCCAAACGGCTTGGACAGATAATCGTCCGCGCCCAAGTCTAGGCCAATGACGGTGTCGTACTCGCTATCCTTGGCGGTGGCCATAATGACGGGAATCTCGGCGGTGGACGACGACGCACGAAGATGCTTCAAAATGCTCAAGCCATCCTCGCCAGGAAGCATCACGTCCAAAATAATGAGATCGGGCTTGGCGGCCTTCAATACTGGCCAAAAGCTATCAGCGCTCGAGAAGCCCTGTGCTTCGTATCCCGAAAGATTTAAGGTGTAGACCATGAGGTCGCGGACGGAAGGATCATCTTCCACGCAGTAAATCGTAATCGAAATCACCTCTTTTCGTGTGAGCACCCCGCGGGCATCACACCTGTGCGGACGCATCGTGCATCCTGCGTGATCACAGCCCCGGGCACCCTTAGCGTTGCGCCTTGAGCGATTCTAGTCTGCGCGCTACAGCTTCATTATAAGACTGTCTTGAGTGTCTGTCCGAAATGCTTAATTTTTCTTTATAGCTTTTCGGCGCCAGGCTGAAGTGCGCCTGCAACGCCGCAAATTTGATCACATTCCCACGCGCACAAAAGCAGCAGTGATTTTCAATGCAAAGTTGATCTTTAAACAAGCCGAGTACACGCTGGTTTCTATAATTAGTTTTGTCTGATGTACGGCATAATATGTGTAGTATATTTCTTGCAGAAAAGTACTTTCCATCCGAAAGGAACGCCTATCATGCAGACCAATTCTCAGTCTGATGAGAAGCCCGATGTAACATAAAGCTCTCATGCCAGTTCCAGTACAAATCCCAACTCCAACTTAAAATCTACAGCCAGTTCTTTCGAACTCAATACCTGAATCTAAAATCATAAGTGTGAATGCATAGCAGGAGGAGCCCTTGCGCTGTTGTTACTTGTAGGAGGTACTGGCATTACTGTCATTACTGTCATGCAACATCAGGCAGGTCTTAACACAGCTAAGTCCGTAGCAGCACTACTTGTAGCAAAATCTAAATCTGCCGATAAGAGCCCTGAACTTGGCACGGTAGCACAAAATGCTGTTGGTGCAGATGGGGTAACTGACACGCAAGGCACGTCTAACGCTTCATCTGATAGTAGCCCTGGTTGATCTAGTGAGTCTTCTTCTGGTGGTGCTGGCACGTCTTCAAAATACAGCTCCTCAGAACAGTCGTCTTCAAGTTCAACACAAAGATCTTCTTCATCTTCTAGTTCGAGTGCGGGACAAACAACATCAAGACCTGCGGCTAAGCAAAAACGTTGGATAGTTGATAAACCCGCTTGGACCGAGACGGTTGTTGTGAAAGAAGCCTGGGATGAATCTAAATATGAGGAAAAATCAGTGTGGATTACAAGCGATGGTAAGGAATTTTCGACAGAATCCTCAGCGTATGACTACTGTAAAAAACGAGCTATAGAAGACGACGTATTCCTAACTCACACGGTTGACGTAAGAAAGGTTCGCACGGGAATAAAGCACCATCCCGCACAAACCAAAGTTGTGACCCATCCCGAACAAGGTTGCTGGGGGTAGGTGATAAAAGCAGACATCTAATATCTAGCATCTATTCAAAAAAAGTATCTATCCATCTTCGACCAAAAAGCTGAAGCAGACAGCTTATAAACAGAAAGAAAGTGTGCAGACTTACAAGACAGAAATGCCTTGTAAGTGTTAGTGTGTCTGGCACATCTAAAACAACAGCATACAAGCGGAGAAGTTCGCAACAGCGTGCCAGACACCTAAAAGCAACGAAAAGATTGCAATGAGTCTGATACGTTTTTTGTATACCACCTTAAAAACACCAATGGAAGGGCTGGCTTGAAGACTACACTGGCTGCAAGATGGATGCTAAATATGAGCGTCTGTATAACACAGCAGCTAAAGCTGCGCTAGCTGATGCTCGTGAGCATGCTCATGCAACACGTGTTCGTATTGTTGGTGTCATTGGTGTAGGCTATCGTCCCTCATTTGAACAAGGAAGCCTAACCGCAGCTAGCACACGTTACATCCTTAAGTATGCACATGGTAGAGCAGGAAAAGCAGATGCTGCCAATGAGCTTTATGAGCGGGCTGGATGGTCTGAGATGAAGGAAGGAAAATCCTGGAGACAGTGGCTTTATGAGTACGGTGCCAAAAAGCTTGGTGCATGGGATAGCTCCAAACAACTCACCATCATTGTATATGCTGTAGCAGAAGGAGAACCTGCCCCTATGAAGGGAAAAGCTACTGTAAAGAAGGTATCGGCTGATCCTTCCATCACAAACAACAACAGCTGCTACTCTCTTGAAGGCGCTCAATATAAACTTGCAGATAAAAACTCTCAAACTGAAAAATTATTATCGAGGACTAAAACGTGTAATTGAGCTGTTTGTGACTTTGGTTTGCTATTCTGAATGCCTTATGGTTTGTATACATGGTTGTAAGATGGCGTAAAACTGTTGTTTGCTGTGTTTTGAGGAGGACTTTTGCTTCGTATTAAGCATGCTGCTTTGCATGGGTTTGAGCTGGAAATAGGCGAATGTGATATTTCTCAGTGTGAGATAGATCTTCAGGTTAAGCAGACTAAGTCGTATGTAACGCGTAGTGTGCGTCGTATTTTGGCAAATGCCGAGTCAAAGCATGGTCAGTTTGCGCCAGAGTCAAACTTTAAACAAGAGCTACAGCGCTATTTTTCTGGGCATCGTAGCTTCTTGGATATTTCTGCAGATATTGCCCTCAGCTTTTATGATGCGCTGCGCAAAAGTGAGGATCTGGATGCCTGTGATTTACTGGTAGTTGATTTTGTCGATACCGGAGATATGAAAACGGGTGTGCAGGCGGTTCAGGGCGAACAAGCGGTTCAGTCCACTGAGTCTGCTGCCATTTCCAGTCCAGACGACGCCTATGATAGCGAAGGAACGCGCGGTCTTGCTCTGTTGCTGTTACCGCGCAAACAAGCCTTTATACATGATGTGCGCAATAGAGATGGCCAAGCGTATAACGATATTGTTCGTTATGACTCTACACTTCCCAATCCTTCCCAAAAAATTGATACCTATGTGTTGGTAAAAGCGGATAGCCTGAGTATTGATTTTCATGATGTTGAGCGCCTTGTCATGGGCAAGAAGTCCTTCATCATTCCAGAACTCTTGTTGCAGTGTTCTTCCATTGCCTCCAATAAAGAGGTGGTAGATACCGTTACTAAGTTAGTGGAGGATGTGGCGCAAAAACACGGCTTGGAATCTGCTGTTGCTGCAGCAAAGGTAAAGTCATATGTTATCGAGCGCGCCTCTGCGGCCTGTGATGTTACTCCTGCAGAGGTTGGCAAGGCTGTTTTTGCACAGTCCAGTCCAGATGCGGCAGAATACTATGAGCGTGAGGCAACACAGACGTCTCTTCCAGAACGCATAAGTGTGGCCAAGTCAGATGCAAAACGTCTTGCAAAGAACCATCGCATTCGTACCAATACAGGGATTGAAATTATGTTTCCCTCTGAGTATGCCGGCTCATCAGAATTTATTTCCTTTGAGCGTACGGATAACGGCAAGATTTGCATAGAGATCAAAAACGTCGGGAGTATCGAGAATCGCTAACGGTATCAAAAACCGCTTAACGGCGCCAAGAATCGATAAACGGCATCAGGTAGCAATAAAACATGACGAGAACCGCTAAAAATCGTCCACTGGGCGAATAGTGCTTATCAATGCTTCCAATGTACGTAACATTAGTAATAAATAGGTATTGTAATAAATAGGTATTCTTTCATCGTACCTGTGAGCACTTATAGTGAATGGCTAAGAGAGAAAGAAGTTTTTATGATTAACCTTACTCGTCGTAACTTCCTTGGTGCTAGTGCGGTGGTTGCTGGTCTTGGCATGGCAGCATGCAGCAAGGGTGGCTCTGAAGACAAGGCTAAGCCCGCTAACGTTACCGATACCAATACAGTAGAGGCTATTGGTGCTCCAGAAGAATTAGTTAAGGCTGCTAAGGAAGAGGGCAAACTCATTGTATATGGTTCCTGCGAAGAGGAGCACATGACAGCAGTTTGCGATAATTTCAAAAAGCTGTATGGCATTGATGTGCAGGCACAGCGCCTTTCTACTGGTGAGGTTGCAGCAAAGATAGAAGAAGAGAACGGTCATCCCTCTGCAGACGTATGGTTTGGTGGCACTACAGATCCATACAATGTTGTTTCTTCTAAGGGCCTGCTGGAGCAGTATGACCCCAAGAACGCTTCTCACCTTATCTCTGATAAGTTTAAGTCTACCAATAATGACTGGTATGGCGTTTACAAGGGTATTCTCGGTATTATGTACGATAAGGAAGAGCTTGAGCGCCTCAAGATTGATGCTCCTAAGGACTATGCAGATCTTACGGATGAGAAGTACAAGGGTCTGATTTGGTCTTCTAACTACAACACTGCTGGCACTGCTAAGCTGGTTGTAAACACGGTTATCCAGAAGTATGGCCATGACAAAGGCATTGAGTATCTCGTAAATCTTGACAAGAACATTGCTCAGTACACCAAGAGTGGCTCTGGTCCTTCTAAGGCTATTGGTACCGGAGAGTGCACCATTGGTTTGGGTATGTTGCATGACGGTATTTATCAGATTGTTGATCAAGAGCATGACAATATTGGTCTTCAGATTCCTTCCTCTGGTGCTTCTTATGAGGTTGGCGCAACGGCTATTTTTAAGGGTGCAACGCATCCTAACGCTGCAAAGCTCTGGGTTGAATATGCGCTTTCTCCCGCTTGTGTAAATCGTGCACAGGAAAACGGTGCCTATCAGTTCTTGGTAATCGACAATGCTCAGCAGCCTAAGATTGCAGAAGAGTATGGCTTGGATCCCAACAACGTAATGGATTATGACTTTGAGGATGCAAAGCAGCATACCGAGCAGTACGTAAAGGATGTCATGCAGGCTCTGGGTGGCGGCGATAATCGCTTTAAGACGGAATAGCGTATCTGCATGTCTATATAAGTTTGATGTCAGCAAAACCTCTCAAGTTTGCTACTCTAAAGACCGGGCAGACGGAAAGTTCGTCTACCCGGTTTGATTTGCAAATACAGACGCATGGAGTTAGGAAGTAGTATGGCAAAGACCCAAAGCGCTCGGCTTGATCGAAAAAAGCTGTTGGGTGACCCGATTTTGGTTACGACCATTATCGTATTGATTGTATTTCTTACCTTATTTATCTTATATCCTCTAGCCATTCTTATGGTAGATTCCGTTGTCTCAGAAAAGGGGATAACGCTTGATGTATTTCATCGCATTTTGGCGTTACCTTCGTTTACGCGATCGATCTCCAATACCTTAAGGGTGGGCTTTGCGGTTGGTATTTTGTCAGCACTTATCGGCTTGCTCTTTGCCTATGTAGAGGTCTACGTTAAGCTGCATACCCGCTTCATGGATATTCTGTTTAGGGTTGTATCCATGCTCCCTGTTGTGTCACCTCCCTTTGTGCTGTCTCTTTCTATGATCATGATGTTTGGTAAAAAAGGCCTTATTACCCGCAGTTTACTGGGCATTTATGACAACAATATCTATGGCTTTTGGGGTATCTTTATCGTTCAGACTATGACGTTTTTCCCTGTGTGCTATATGATGCTCAAGGGACTCCTTAAAAACATTGATCCGTCCCTAGAAGAGGCAGCACGCGATATGGGGGCAAGCCGTTGGAAAGTGTTCACCAGTGTAACGCTTCCTTTGATTTTGCCTGGTCTGGGCAATGCGTTTCTCGTTTCTTTTATTGAGTCCATTGCAGACTTTGCTAACCCTATGATTATCGGTGGTGGATACGATACGCTAGCAACATCCATCTATTTGCAGATTACCGGTGCGTATGACAAACAAGGTGCTGCTGCAATGGCCGTTATTTTGCTTGCCATCACCCTTCTGATGTTTATTGTTCAGAAGTATATCCTTGAGGCAAAAAGCACCTCAACGCTTTCTGGTAAAGCAAGCCGTGCGCGCATGTTGATTACCGATAATTCTGTACGCATACCGCTTTCTCTTTTGTGCGGTGGTGTAGCAATCTTTGTCATTTCCATGTACCTGATGGTTCCTTACGGGTCATTTGTGCGTTCCTGGGGCTCCAACTATGCCCTCACGACCAAGTGGTTTACCTTGGTATTTACTAAGTATCATGGCTTGCAGGCCTTCCGCGACTCCTTTATGTTGTCGCTTATTGCTGCCCCCATTACTGCGCTTTTGTCCATGATCATTTCTTACCTTGTTGTTAAGCGGCGCTTTAGATTCCGTGGCTTTATAGAGGCTGTGTCCATGTTGGCCATGGCAGTTCCTGGTACCGTTTTGGGTGTTGGTTACATCCGTGGTTTTTCTAGCGGTATTTTGCATACCGGATTTATGCAGGGCCTGTATGGTACTGGCTTAATTTTGATTATCGTGTTTGTCGTACGTTCGCTTCCAACGGGTACGCGTTCTGGTATTTCTGCCTTACGTCAGATCGATAAGTCCATTGAGGAATCCGCCTACGATATGGGCGCTGATAGTTTTACGGTCTTTATGACGGTTACCTTACCGCTTATTAAAGACTCATTCCTGTCCGGTTTGGTTACGGCGTTTGTTCGTTCCATTACGGCAATTTCCGCAGTTATTTTGCTGGTTACACCACAGTTCTTACTCATTACTGTTCAGATTAACGAGTTTGCAGGCAAGGGTTCATATGGTATGGCCTGTGCTTTTGCAACCATTCTTATTGTAATTACCTACGGTTCGGTCTTGTTAATGAACTGGGTCATGAAGCACTTCGGAACCAGTCAAGCACTCAAGGAGGAGTAACTCATGACTAAGCAGAAAAAAGGTATTACTCTGGAGCACGTTTCCAAGATTTATCAGGATCCTAAAACAGGTAAAGACTTTTACGCCGTTCATGATGCCAACATCACCATCAATCCCGGCGAGTTTGTGACCCTGCTTGGACCTTCCGGCTGTGGTAAGACCACCATTTTACGTATGATTGCTGGCTTTGAATCTCCGGATGAAGGCAAGATTTTCTTGGGCGATGAGCAGATTGATGAGATCACACCCAATAATCGTGATACGGCAATGGTGTTCCAAAGCTATGCCTTGCTGCCTCATTACAATATTTTTGATAATGTTGCGTACGGCCTCAAGCTGCGCAAGATGGATAAAGCGACCATTCGCGAAAAGGTCCTCAACATCCTTAAGCTGGTAGGTCTGGAGGGCATGGAAGATCGTATGACCAACCAGCTATCTGGTGGTCAGCAGCAGCGTGTTGCGCTGGCCCGCGCTTTGGTCATTGAGCCTAGTGTCCTGCTCTTTGATGAGCCTTTGTCTAACTTGGACGCCAAACTGCGCGTAGATATGCGTAATGAGATCCGTCGTATTCAGCAACAGGCTGGCATTACTGCTATTTATGTTACACATGACCAGTCTGAGGCCATGGCATTGTCCGACAACATTATTGTTATGAAGAAGGGTCTCGTGGACCAAATTGGTGATCCGCAAACCGTGTACTATCATCCAAAAGATGAATTTGTCGCAGACTTTATCGGTGAATCTAACTTCCTTCATGCCACGGTTACCGATAAGCCCACGGAAGAAAGTGCTCTGTGCAGCTTTGAAGGACAGACTCTTGAGGTGGACGGCTGCAAACACCTGCAGAAGGGAAGCGCGTGCTGTATTGTTTTGCGTCCTGAGTCTGCTACGCTTGCGGACCAAGGTGTCCTGCCTTGCAAGGTGGTGCTGTCTCGCTTTATGGGCCATTACCAAAACTATCAGGTTATGGTGGGTGATTGTCTTATTAAGATCACGGACTTCAATCCTCGTACGCACAAGATTTATAACGTAGGTGATGAGGCTTTCGTAAACTTTACCAAGGATGAGGTTCACGTCTTGTAAAAATTTGTTAGATATCCGTTCACCAAATACCTTATATGTTTATCAGTTTGAGTTCACTATATTGATAATTACAACTAGTTTATTAAGGAGGAGTGCTATGGAATTGTTTGAGTTTGCATTTTGTCATGAATTTGGTAAGAAGCTTTCATATCTTTCTGGAATGTGTCCAGAAAAATGGAATTTTGACAATCAACCAACAAATACAATACTTAAAAGCTATATAATGCATACTTTTTTGAAGCTAGTTGAAGAGAACAATATATTTCAGTCAGAAGACTATGCACTTTTTAACACGGGATTATATACAGAACATTACGAAGCAATCTATACCTATTTTACGAGGAATGAAATTCCTAATCGTCAAAAGTGGTTCCTCAACGGCTTCTACACTGAGTATCAATTGACATCAATGGGGATTTCATCTCGTCCTAAAAGGGCAAACTATTTTGAAAACCCAGCTGATTTAGTTTTTGATACAAACTGTGAAATCTGTCCGCAATATGCACATATATTTGGAAATACAGAAAATCGAAATCGTATTCCCAAGTCAGTGCGCGAAGAAATGAATAGAGAAATTCTGTTTGATGGTGCAATAAAGCATGCAAAGCATATGATAGATGCAAATTATAAGACAGCAGTGCCCCAATATTACAGAGGGCATATTCAGTTGCTTATTCCGATATGCCTAATTGATCCGAGTGTTCCTGATTTAGCGCTTGTTGTTAGTAAGAGTGAGTCAGGAGATCAGTATCTAGGTCATACCTGTTTAACTCTTGATATGGCATATAATAATGCTCGCTTAATTGCGCGACCAGATAGTGCATGGCTTAAAATTGAGAGATAAGAACTGAGAGCTATTGACTTTTATGGGAGTTTGGATATAATAATTATATTACTATTTCTTGTTCTTACTATTTTTGTTTTGCATTAGTGTTCTGTTTTGTACTGATTGTTTTTTTGAATTATGACAAAGGAACCACATCAAAAGATGTGGTTCCTTTGTCATTTCATGTGATTTCAAAAATGACGGTTGAACGAGGAGTTCTATGTCTGCGTTGCCCCTTCGTCTACTTTCACCAGCGGGTGGTCCTGAACAATTACAAATGGCCTTGCACTTTGGCGCTCATGAAGTTTTTTTAGCTGGCAAGCAGTGGGGTATGCGCGCGCGCAGCAAAAACTTTGATAATGTGCAGCTAGAAGAAGCGGTAAAGCTGGCTCATAGCAAAAACGCCAGTGTGCACATCACGCTTAATACCATCATGCGTGATGAGGATACCGATGGTTTGCCTGCATATCTTGACTTTATCAATCACATTGGTGTTGACGCTGCTATTGTGGCTGATCTGGGCGGTATGGCATTGGTACAAAAATATGCACCAAAGCTTGCGCTTCATGTCTCTACGCAAGCGTCCGTCATGAATGCGCTTGCTGCCGAGCAGTATATGCGCTTAGGTGCGCGCCGCCTTGTGCTTGCTCGAGAAATGGCCCTGGCGGAAATAGCTGAGCTTCGTCGTCGAGTAAGTTCTGAGCTTGAGCTTGAAGTTTTTGCCCATGGTTCTATGTGTATGGCGGTATCGGGCAGGTGTTTTTTGTCCAGTGAACTGGTTGGTCGAGAGCGTGGGGCTAATGTGGGTGCTTGCACACAGCCTTGCCGTTGGGGCTGGGCGTTGGTAGAGGAGTCCAAACCAGATACCCGTCGTATGGATATAGAACAAGATGACAAGTGGAGCTACATCTTGTCCTCTAATGATCTGTGCATGCTGGAACACCTCGATGATATAGCGGCCGCTGGAGTGGACACCATCAAGATTGAGGGTCGTGCAAAAGGGGCATATTATACTGCCTGTGTTACCAATGCATATCGCCATGTTCTAGATGGAGAGCCAGCCCAACAGTGGATCAGCGAGCTTGACGCCGTGAGCCACCGTCCGTACTCCACCGGATTCTTCTATGGCAATCCTACCCAAAACCCTGGTCATGTGGACTATATGCGCGACCGTCTTATGGTTGCTTCCGTCATTGCTTGCGCTGAGAAGCCTGACGAGCAGGGAAGGTATGAGGTTCAGGTACATTGTCGCAATAAGGCCAAGGCTTCCGATCAGCTCCAGGTTTTATCGGCACACTATCCCATCCGCGAGTGCACGCTGGGAACGGTTGAGCAGTGGAATGGGTATGACGCCTACACACCCTGTGATGTGATGTCTCGCACTATGGGAACCTATAAAATTTGGCTTCCCTTTGCGGTTGACCCGCTCGATCTTATCTGCCTTAAGCAATAGCCTTTTTGTAGCGTAAAGCATATTCAAGCATGAGGAAGATGTCATGGCTCAATCTCTGCTCTCAAAACAGGCCTTTGAACTGGTGCAAGCCGACCGTGCATGGCTGCCAGCGCTCTCTAATGTGGTAGCACTGTTGTGGGAAACGCTGGATGATGTAAGTTGGGTTGGGTTTATATGCTGCAGGACAAGCAGACTCAATCCTTACAGAAGAATCCAGAACTTGTCTTAGGGCCTTTCCAAGGCAAGATTGCTTGCACGCGCATTGCATGGGGTAAAGGCGTCTGTGGTGTTTGTGCTGCAACGAATACAACGCAGTTGGTACCCGATGTTCATGCCTTTGCTGGTCACATTGCTTGTGATGCGGCTTCCAATTCTGAGATAGTGGTGCCCGTACGAGATGTCTCGGGTAGGGTGGTTGCCGTTTTAGATATTGATTCTACGAGCTTGGCGCGCTTCTCGGCAGAAGATGCCACGTTATTAGAAGAGCTGGTAGCAGCTATCGAGAAACTTATTGATTGGACTGCATTTAAACCGCTTGCTTGCTAATAAACTTCCCAACAGCACTGTTCCATATCCACCCGACCGTCATCTAAAAATTGAATACCCTCTTGTTCCAGAAGTGCACGCTGGGCTTCTGGTCCGCCAAAGGCAAAGCCTGGTGCGAGCGAGCCGTCTTTAAACACAACACGGTGACAAGGAATAATACCGGGCTGAGGGTTGCTATGTAGGGCAAATCCTACAAAGCGGGCATTGCGAGGCCTGCCAATCATCCGAGCAACTTGCCCATAGCTTGCCACTCTACCAGGAGGTATTTGCTTAACTACCTCATAGACCTGTTCATTAAACTGTCCCATGCTCATCCCATTACGTTGCGATGCTTACATACTTGTGCCCGTTTTATGCCAAACATACTGTCTGAGAATAGTGATAGTATACAATATAGAACTGGTGTTTGGATAGGGGAGGTACCATGGAGGCTCGGACGGACAAGCGCGTTGCTGTATTTTTTGCTAACGGTATGGAAGAGATTGAGGGACTTACTGTTGTAGACATCTTATATCGTGCTGGTATTCCTTGTGATATGGTCTCTATTACTTCGCAGCTCAGTGTTATCTCTTCTCATAACGTAGCGCTTCGCTGTCAATGTAGTGTGCCTGATGCAGATTTTAACTTTAACTCCTATGACATGCTTGTTTTGCCTGGAGGACTTCCCGGTACCACCAATTTGGCTGCTTGTGAGCCTTTGTGTGATGCACTCAAAGAATTTGTCTCTTCCAAAAAGTATATTGCTGCTATTTGTGCCGCACCCTCTATTCTTGCTCAATTAGGGCTTTTACGGGGGCGTTCTGCTACTGCCAATCCCAGCTTTCAGCATCTAATAACCGAGCATGGAGCAAAGCTTGTGGATGCTGCTGTGGTGCATGATGACAACATCATTACCAGCCAGGGGATGGCTACAGCTCTTGCGTTTGCCTTAGAAATTGTACGCACATATTTGGGTGAGAAGGTCGTGCAAGAGGTATCTCAAAGCATTGTTGCACTGCGCTAGCGTAAGAACTAGAGCATCTTAGAGTATGGAACAGCATAACAGGACATACTTGTGTATTGACCTCAAGTCATTCTATGCCTCAATTGAGTGTGTTGAACGGGGTCTTGATCCATTTACAACTAACTTAGTTGTGGCGGACCCTACGCGCACTGCTAAAACTATCTGTTTGGCGGTATCTCCTGCGATGAAGGCCTTGGGTGTGCCCGGCCGTTGTCGTGTATTTGAAATACCAAAACACATCAAGTACATTATGGCACCGCCACGCATGTCTTTATATATCAAGCGCTCCGCTGAAGTATATGGCGTATACCTGAAGTGGATTGCCAAAGAGGACATTCACGTATATTCAATCGATGAGGCCTTTTTTGATATTACGGGGTACCTATCTTTATACGGTATGAGTGCACGTGAGCTGGGAGAGGCTATTCGTGCAGATGTTGCTCGCACCTTGGGTATTACTGCTACCTGTGGTATGGGTCCCAACCTCTATTTGGCAAAGATTGCATTGGATATTTCTGCCAAGCATCGTAGTGATTTTTTTGGCGAACTTACCGAACAGAGCTACAGAGAACACCTGTGGAACCATACACCAATCACAGATTTTTGGCGCATTGGACCGGGAATTTCTCGTAGGTTAGCAGCCATGGGCATCCATACCATGGGTCAACTGGCAGCAGCTCCAATTGAGCCCTTGTATCAGGAGTTTGGTATTGATGCAGAGATTCTCATAGACCACGCTTGGGGCATAGAGCCAACAACCATGGCAGATATTAAAGCATATCGGCCATGCACACAGTCCTTCTCTACAGCGCAGGTTTTTGACCATGATTACACCTTGCAAGATACACTTGTTGTGTTTAAAGAAATGGCAGACCAGCTTGCATTACAGCTGGTAGAGCAGCATAAACAGGCATCAGGGATTTCTTTGTATATTGGGTATTCCGCTAACAGTACCGCTGAGCGCGAGCTTATAAAGCAATCTCTTGCCCTGCATCAGCATCGAGGTCCTGCTTCTACGGGTAGCTATAGCTTTACTGTGCCTACTGCATCTTCTCGGCAAATTCGTCAAGCAACAGCACAGCTGTTTTATGAGAAGTGCCTTCCTCATCGTGCGGTGCATCGGGTGGGGTTTGCTGCTACGAGAGTGATTGATGAGCAAGCAGCTGATGTGCAGCTTGATTTGTTTTCTAATACACAGCAGCTGTCTGAAGAACATGCCATGAGCCATACGATCAATGATGTAAAAAGAAAGTTTGGCAAAAACGCTTTGCTTCGTGGTATTGACCTGCTTCCGCAGGCCACTGCGCGTGAACGTAATCTGCAAATTGGAGGGCACCGTAGTGGAGAAGCACAATAAGGACGAGAAGGACCAGAAGCATCGTAAGGATGGGCAAGTATATCCAGAGGCTCTGTCTCACCATAGTCCTATGGCCCTTGCTGATCGTGCAAAAATATTTCAGCCGTTTGAGCCGCTCAAGGGGTTTGCAGAGGCCTTGCGCGAACAAGAACAAAAGGCTGAACGTGAGGCTCTGGCGGGAGATGGGGTTCATGCACGTATTCATGTATGGTCTGATGAGCATTTAGATGAACAGCCGCAAAATACCGCAGCCACAGCTGATGCGCATCTCATTTGGGATGAAGTGTTAGGCTGGCTTAGTTAAGAAACTGCACAAGAGCATAGGGCTTCTCGTTAGCTCCATTAAGACTTACGGTGATGCTATCAGAGGTGGCATACACCGCAGGCACAATGATATCTCCAAGCGTGGCTGAAGAAACATACTGTACGGCTATGCGTTTGAATGAGGATATGTCGCCTGCAGCAGCTTGAGCAAAGTCTATATACTGTGCGTTGTTTACATGATGGTTGGTATCAAGGTTTTGAGCGCTTACCACAAAAGAAGGTTTGATCGTAGCTTCAAGCTGAGGATCTATGCGCACCTTACGAGACGTTTTTGGCATGTCCAATGGTTCATGCATCTGTGACCTATAGGGAGCCCACTCCTCTTCTGGAGGCAAAATAGGGGATTGCTTGGCAAAATCAAACATGAACCAAAGGGAGTCCGCACGGATGTATTCAAAGCCTTCAGGGGAACAAATAGTAAAGTTACGATGTGCAATTACACCCTTTAACTGGGTGGGCCAGGTGCTCACGACAATATCTTGCCCATAGCGAGGCATTTTTTGTATTTGAATTTGCCAGGCTGCAATAAACCATGCGATGTTCTTTTGGCTAAGATGATCAAGACCAACACCTAAGGTATCGGTTTGGAACAGTGCGCAATCTTGCAAATAATTTACAAGCGAAACTAAAGACAAGATACCCTGCTTATTGGTTTCGCTGTAACGTACGCGCGAAGAAAAGGAATACAATACATCGCCTCTGTTCTTATTCGCTGCGCAAGGCTTCTACTGGGTCTGCTGCAGCAGCAGAGCGAGAAGGAATAATGCCAGCAATAACGGTTAAAACAATAGAGATAAGTATCAGGATAATTGCAGAACCTGGTGCTAATTGCATGATGTTACGTATGCCATTAAGGTGCTCAACAAGAGCGTTTATAGGAATGGATAGACCTACCACTACAAGAATGGCAAATACACCAGAGATGAGTCCTTCAATAAAGGTTTCTGCATTAAAGACATTAGCCACATTGCGTTTGGATGCACCCATTGCACGCAGGATACCAATTTCTTTGCGGCGTTCCAGTACCGAAATATAGGTAATGATGCCAATCATAATGGAGCTTACCACTAATGAAATACTTACAAACGCAATGAGTACAAGGGAAATCATATTCACAATGTTGGTTACCGACGTCATAAGTGTTCCGGTAAGATCACTATAGGTAATAGTGTTATCTGATTTGCCTTCTTCTCTCAGCTTGGCATTGTACGAATCAATCTCGGACATGATGGTGGACTTTGCCTCAAAGTCTTTGGGATAGATATCAATAGCACTTGGTTTGTCTAGGTTGCCATAGCCAAGCTTGCTTAAGTTGCTATCGTACGAATAACGCCGTGCAGAAGAAAGATTGGTAAACATAGCCATAAGCTCTTCTTGGGTCATATTAAAGCGAATGGCTTTAGCAAAGGCAGCGGGATCAAAAGAGAATGCATTTTGTAAACTTTGAGCACTGTTGGACAGGCTGCTTTGCAAAGCACTTGTTAATCCGTTTGTAAGGACGCTCATCTGAGACTGCAGCGCAGAACTTATCTGTTCCATCATGCTTTGAGCTGCCTTTTGTGCAAACTCACTCATTTGCTGTTGAAGATAGGGAACAAACTGCTTGCTAAAGTACTCCTCCGCAAAGGATTGAATACCGGTTTTAAACGTATCACCCACAATAGAGTTGAGCTGACCAAGCAAGGTTTGAACGGCTTCAGACTGTAAATAAGCCTGTAAATCCGCACTAAGATCTATATCTGGCGTAAGAGACTGGCCAGGATGTTGGGCATACCACCAAGGCAAAAAGCCGTTAGCAATCTGCTGGAGAATATCAGTAATCTGCTGTTGTTGCATGGGATCGAGCGTACCCAGCAGTTGACCAAGTTTCTCAAAATCAGGCTTAGGTGCGCCTTGGAGCAATCTCATTATCATGTCAGGTGTAATGGATTGGGTAAGCGCATCGGTATCAAACGTAAGAGCAGAGGGATCAAGGTCCATCTTACTGGTATCAAGTTTTGAGAGATCGAGCGCAGAACTTAAGCTCGATAATTTTGAGGTATCAAATGAGAAGGCAGAGGCAAGCATCTTTTGGTCAACAGTAAACAGCTTGCTCAAATCCAAACTTGAATTGGCGTTGTTCTTGAGCTGTTCAAATGTTTGGCCTGTAAAGACATCAACCTCAGGGTTGGCAATTTGTTGCTTAACAATATCTGTTTGGGCATTGTCTTCCATAAGCTTGTGCGTTAAATCGCTGGTGTAGGCAATGCCTTGAGATAGTGAGCCACTTGACTGACCCTCTGCAGGACGAATAATGCCTACAACCTTAACTGTAATACCCTTATCGATAGCCTGACGCATGTAGGTGGTGTCATTAGACATGTCAGACCAGGTATTAGTGGACGAATTAAATTGATACAGCGTAGGCTGTTCAACCACTTTGTAGGTCAGTTTGAGTGCGTCTTCATAGGTAAAGGTGATATTTTTGGCTGCCTCTACCGTAGACTTTTGGTCCTTGGTGAGGTTGCTCAAAAGGTTACGGAAGATGTCGGGGTCAAGCACACCAATGTTGTACAAGGTGTAGTCAGACAGCTGACCGTCTTTGTCCAACACTAAGACCGCTTCATCGTAGTTTTTAGGCCATCTACCGGCAACTACCGTGTATTGTGAAGCAAGTACTTCATGGTTGTCTATAAGCTCTTGGAACGAATCCGTGCTGGTGTTACCAAAACTAGAAGACAGGCCCATCATAGACGTGCTGCCTTGAGGACCAGATTCTAGCACCTTGCCCAAGGGTAGCGTTGAAGCATCTGCTGTAGGTAGATAAAAATTGGGTGCAACATTGTACTTGTAGCGAATAGCATTGGAGTTGCTCTTAATGGAGCTGCTAGAAGACTCAATGTATTTCTTAAATCCTGCCAGATCATTCTTTTTGACCGTGTCAAACATGGAAGAAACATCCGAGGTAATGCCAATTTGGCCCTCTTTAACATCTTTTTGTCTGTCCTCAGAATTGGCACGTGCCATAGTAGTAAGAAGCTTGGTAAAGTCCGCCGCATTTTCATTGATAGTAAGCGGATAGGATGACATGGCATTTTTTTCCGTCTGAGCAATGTAGTCATTGACGCCGTTGGACAGAGCCAAAATTGCTGCAATGCCGATAATGCCAATGGAGCCAGCAAAGGCCGTCAAAATGGTACGACCCTTTTTTGTCATCAAGTTGTTTGCCGATAAGCCCAAGGCAGTCAAAAAAGACATCGAAGCCTTACCTGACTTATTGGACCTCTGAGCAGGAACAGCTCTTGCATCTACAGCGCTTGTATCGACAGCACCGGCTTTGCAATCTTGTTGAGGAGCCGAGAAGGGCATGGAGTCATCAACAATTTTGCCATCCTGCAAGCGGATAATGCGGGTTGCATAGTGTTGAGCGAGCTCTGGGTTATGAGTGACCATGATGACCAGGCGGTCATGAGCAACCTCACGTAAGAGGTCCATAATCTGGATACCGGTATTGTTATCCAAAGCACCAGTAGGCTCATCTGCAAGAACAATGTCGGGATCATTTACCAAAGCGCGCGCGATGGCAACGCGCTGCATCTGACCGCCGGACAACTGATTAGGCTTTTTATGGGCGTGATCAGCAAGTCCTACGCGCTCCAGTGCCTTACGTGCACGTTCTTTCCTGGAGGCTCCATGTTCACCAGAAAGGGTAAGTGCCAGTTCTACGTTAGAGAGCACGCTTTGGTGAGGAATGAGGTTATAGCTCTGAAATACAAAACCAACATGATGATTGCGGTACGTATCCCAGTCTTTAGCTTTGTACTGCTTGGTAGAGACGCCATTGATTACAATCTCACCGCTATTTGCATGGTCAAGTCCACCCAAAATATTAAGCATGGTGGTTTTGCCAGAGCCAGATTGACCCAAGATTGCTACAAACTCATTGTCTCTGAAGGTGGCAGAAACATCATCAAGGGCGGTTTGTACGAAGGAGCCTGTAGTATAGGCTTTATGAATGTTTTTTAGCTCAATCATATGGTCCAGTTTCTGCAGAATATAGCTTTGGGATAATTTTACCCCTCGTGGACCAAATTAGACGGTTTCTAGCGTGAATACATGTAGTTTTGTAATTCGTACATAATGCGATTTTTTGCTCCATCAAGCGGCAAAACACCTATTAGCTCGTGGTCGATGCTGCAAATAAGGTCTACAAAGCACAAGCCAAGGAAGCTTGCAGCCATGAGATTTAACGTATGAGGAGCGAGCACATAAAGCACCTGCATCAGCGCGGGTTGTATGACCTGTACACAGGCAACAGAAAACAGACCAAAAAGTATTGTTGCCGGCACACAGATATATCCCTTGTAATTACCCGGGATATGTGAGTAATCCCACCAACGCCTTTTAAAGCAGACAAGCAATATATGGGCACCGATAAGCTCTATAGCTGTGGAAAGGAGTGCACCAGCCGCAAAGAGCAGCCAGGGGTTTTGAATCCAGTCTAAAAGCAAGACAGCGCTCATGGCTCCCACACCATAAATGGGACAGATGGGACCAAATAAAAAGCCGCGGCGTTCAAAGTGCTTCTCGACAAGCGAACAATAGACGGTTTCCCAAGCCCATCCAAAAAAGGCATAGGCAAAGAAGCTTACAACAACACCAGAAACCGGATTTAGCATAGCTATACCTCCAGCTCTCTTAAATGCGCCCAAGCCCAGGGCTGCTTGGCAAAAATTTCGTAGGTGGAACAGATCTTATCGATAAAACAAATGATGAGGCCTTCACGGTATTTGGGCGGGATAGGGGTCAGGGGAAACATGTGGCGTTTAATGGCGTTTTTTGCGCGCTTGGATAGGATAAAATCCTCCATAGCATTACGGAGGGCTAAGTGAGGATGAGAAAACCCGTGCAGTCTCTGTGGGCATGCGTCTTTAATATGCCAGTCATACAAGTAGTAATCGTGCAGCAGGGCAGCGGTTACGAGGTCCTGTTCATTGCAGGTAATGTTTAGTGTGCGAACAAAGAGCAGCGAGCAGTACGCTACCGCCATGCAGTGGTCCAGGGTGGTTGTACTGCCGTGCTGTATGAATTGATCCATGCTACGAACGCGAGGATGAGACAACACAGGTAGTGCAAGCTGTGTAAAGTCATCTGTCAGGTCAGCAAATTTCATCGTGGTTCTCCGCTTATCGTTTTGAGCATCCTCTAGTGCACGGCTTTCTCGGCTTTTGTTTTGCGTACAGTTTTCTCGCTTCAATTAGTATTATTTCCTAAAATGGAAATAAGTCAAAAAAAGTGACCTAAATGTAATAAAACTTGCTATAGTGGGAACCATAAACAGAAGTTGCACACAATCAAGGGTGTACAGGAGGGGGCTTGCTTGTAGCGCGTATGCTTGTGTGTGCTATAGGCAGGGTAAGAGAACAGAACAAAAGGCAAGAGTTTTTGGTGGAGGCAGTGGCTATGTCATCGGTCAAAAATCAGCTGGATATGCGTGTTGTTAAGACGCGTCGTGCTATTAAAGAGGCGGTTTTGTCGCTTATGGCAGAGCGCGATTTGTCTCAAATCACTATCAAAGATGTTGCTGATCGTGCCCTTATTTCCAAAAAGACGTTCTTGGCTCATTACAATACGGTGTTTGCCGTGGTAGATGAAATGCAGGAGTCTGCGCTGACATCTATCAAGGACGCTTTTGGTGGCACTACCATTAATTTTTCTGCAGATCATGTCAAAGAGGTACTTACCAACATTGGTGCTTTAGCTGCCGATACAAGCTCGGAGCTTGCCTGTTTGCTCAATTCACGTGTGCATGATCAGTTTATGGAGCGGGTGCGTGAGTTTTTAGAGGCTCGTATTGTGGATGCCAACAAGGCCAAGGCGGGCATTGTCTCAGTTGCAGGCTTTGTATCTGGTGGTGTTATTGCGCTTGTACAGCGTTGGTTGGATTCAGGTGCACAAACACAGTCAGTAGAGGAGATCGCCAACACGGTTGACTCACTTGCCTCTGCGGGACTCAATGCTTTGAGCGAACATTCTGCTCAATAAATTCTGTTCAATAAAGAAACGCTCAAGCTTGTATAAAAACTCTTGAAATTATGCATGAGCTCATATGTCTGTGCGTTAGGCGCTAGTATCTATACGTGCTAGAGAAGTCCTGATGCAGAGGTGGGTTGTGAGCATTTCCAGAAATGATATACACGAGGCACTCCGAGCCGCTACGCCCGTCATGGTTGGATACCTTTCTATTGGTATTCCCTGTGGTATTTTGGAAAGCGCATCTGGTCTGCAGCCCTGGATGATCTTTATTGTGTCTCTACTCTTTTATTCTGGTGCTGGGCAATTCATGGCTGCCAATATGCTTATGGCAGGTTCTCCTTTAGCATCTATTATCATGAGCGTTTCGTTTGTCAACACGCGCCAGATGCTCTATTCTGCAGCGCTTTCTTCTCATACCAAACGCGCAAATAGGCTTGCTACCGTGTTTTTTGCGTCCACTGTAACGGATGAAAGCTTTGGCGTTAACCTGGAGCACTTTAGCGATGCTAGCTCCTGGACCGTGCAAAAGGCCAGCTTGGTCAATGTGTTTTGCCAGTGTTCATGGATTGCCTCAAATATGATTGGTTGTTTGGTAGGTTCTGTCATTTCCATCCCCATGAACCTGGCATCCTTTGCAATGACGGCAATCTTTATTTGCTTGCTCTGTGTTCAACGTATCGATAAACGCGCTCTGGTTGTTATTGCTACTTCCATGGTTGGCGTGTTTGCGTGCAAGTATCTTGGCTTAGCCGGTCCAGCTATTTTGCTCGGAGCCCTTTTAGGCGTTTGTTCTGGCGTTATATACGATAGGGTGATGGGCGAGTGAGTATACAAGATTTTCTTATACTCTATGGCTGCTGTGCCGCAACCATGTTTGTGCTGCGCGTTGCGCCTATGCTGATTCTTAAGGGTAAGGATATCCCACAAAGCATTAATGAGGTGCTGGGCCTGATTCCCACGGCAGCCTTTGCCTCACTGGTAGCTAATGATATTCTGTCTCCCACTATGTTTGATAAGGGCCTACAACAGGGCATAGCTCCACTTATTGCCTCCGCCTTTGTGGTAGTAGTAGCTCGAAAAACCCGCTCATTGCTCTGGTGTGCCGTGAGTGGTGTTATTGCCTACGCTCTTTTGCTGTGCATTCCCTTCTAAATACTGACCGATACTGGTCGATAAAAGCGGGCGGAGCTTCTAGGTAAAGGGGTTAGGAATAACCTTTGCTTCGGGCAAGGTTTTGTCTGGCTGTGTTGCCTGGCTTGCATAAAAACTGACATCATCAACGATTAAGCGATTGGTCTTCTCGAGCACCCGCGCGTGATAGCTGGTGATGTTGTCTGCCATAGGATCGCCATCAATTTGCAAAGCCATGGGATTTTGTGCCTGCACCTCGATGTTTTTACCTCTAAAGCTTTCAATCATGGGGCGCTCAAGCACTTTGCCCGTTTTATCAAGAATGGAGGCAACCACGGAAGGAAGCAGCTCAACGGTTTGGTTAACCTCAAGGACCATGACATCAAGCAAGCCATCGGTCATGGTGTTTTCTGGAATGATTTTGATGTCACCCTGGATCATGGCATTGTTGGCTACGATACACGCAATGCCATCACGTTCAAACGTTTTGCCATCAACGGTAATACTAAAGTGTGATACTTGGGGATTAAGCGTTTTAACCGCAGCAGCAAAGTATGCTGCTTCGCCAAGGGCAGATTTGTTTTCTGCTGCCATTCGCATAAATTCACCGTCGTAGCCCAGGCCGGACATGAGACAAAATCCCTTGGTATGCTCCACGCCCTTCTCGTCAGTCCAAGACATTTCACCTAAATCTGCAGTAATGGTTTTGCGCGCGCGACAGGCAAGGGCAATGGAAGCGGGGTCGGGCGCATTCCCCAAATTAAGGAACAACAAATTAGAGGTGCCAGAAGGAAATACGCAGGTAGGAATCGTAGTGTTACGGAGATAATATAACAGCGATGCCATAGTGCCGTCGCCGCCCGATAGGACAACTATGTCAAAGTTATTCGCATCCGCTAAGACGTCTTGGGGCACAAAATCGGCGGTGGGGATGCGCAGCACAACCTCATCACCCTGCTTGACCAACGCTCGCTCAAACTCGTAAATTGCATCTGAGCCAAACCCAGACATCTGATTGTGGATGATAAGAGCACGCATCAAAATCCTCCCACATCTGCATACCTCAGCACCTTACCTTAGCTATGATACTAGCGAAGGATTTTTGTTGCCGAGAGGAATCAATGTATATCTCAGAATTCTCCCAGATGGAGGAATTTATCGCCCGTGTTCGTGCCGAGAAGGCCGTGGCGGTTGATACGGAATTTTTACGCGAGAAAACCTTTTATCCACGCTTGTGCTTGATCCAAATTGGAACCGCCAAGGAAACTGCAGCAATTGATCCGCTGCTCATTGAGGACCTTACACCGGTAAAAGAGCTTTTAACAGATGAGTCTGTAGTAAAGATTTTCCATGCTTGCAGCCAGGATATGGAGGTTATTGACCATACGCTTGGCGTGGTTGCACATCCCATTTTTGATACGCAGCTTGCGGCGGCTTTTTTGGGTTATCGCATGCAGCTCGGATATGGTGCCTTGGTGGAGGCTTACACGGGCGTTCATCTACCCAAAGCTGCCTCTCTTACGGATTGGTCATATCGTCCCCTTGATAGTGAACAGCTGGAGTATGCAGAGGATGACGTGCGGTATTTGCCGGGTATCTATGACCAGATGATTACGTCTCTGGTGAAGCAAAATCGCCTGTCCTGGGTGATGCCGGAGTTCGAGGCGTTTTGTGACCCCAGCCATTGGCACGTGGATCCTCGTGAGGCGTATCGTCGTCTTAAGCGCTCCAACTCGTTAACGCGCAAGCAGCTTGCTCTTGCACGTGAGCTGTGTGCCTGGCGCGATTCCATGGCGTGCGCGCGCGATGTTCCACGCAAATGGATATTGTCTGACGAGACCATCGTGGAAATTTGTAAATTAGCTCCTCAAAGCATGCACAAGCTACAACGTATTCGTGGAACAGAGCAACTCACCTCCTTTGACTGCAGTGATATCTGCAAGGCGGTAGTGACTGGCTTGCATTGTCCAGCTCAAGACATGCCCACTATTCAGAAAAAGCCACGCCCTTCATCCACTATGGAAAGCGTGCTTGACCTGATGTATGCCATGGTTCGTATGGTTGCCGATAAAAGCGGCGTAGCTACGCAGCTTATCTCGACACGTGATGATTTATATGAGTTTGCCACGCATCCTCATACGTCCAGATTGTCTAAAGGCTGGCGCTACGATTTGGTAGGCAAGCAATTGCAAGCGCTGCTGGATGGGCAAACGGGCCTTACGGTCAAAGACGGCCATATCGAATTTCTGTAGGAGAAATTTGTAGCAAAAGTGCTGCCTTGAGCACGGTGTGTATATCTGGGTACATATACCGTACTTGTATGGAGTGCCCTATGAACTACCGTTTGGGTTACCCTAGTTGGTTTGAGAGGATCGTATAATGCCGTATTACTTTTTTGGTGGCGATTTTGCATATATTCTTTTGGTGCTGCTGTCCACGGCTATAGGCTTGGGCACGCAAGCCTATATCAAGAAAACCTACGCCTATTGGTCAGGTGTGGACGCCAATGTTTCACGTACGGGTGCAGAGGTTGCACGTCATATGTTGCAGGTAAACGGTGCCTCTAACGTGGGAATTCAGTCCATTGATGGTGAGCTCACGGATAATTTTGATCCACGCACCAATGTTCTTAATCTTTCACAGGCCAATCGCACGGGTGGCTCAGTTGCTTCTATCGCAGTAGCGTGTCATGAAGCAGGTCATGCGGTGCAGTTTGCAAAGGGCTATGTGCCCATGAAGATTCGCTCGGCTTTAGTGCCGGTAGTGCAGTTTGCTTCTAACGCTTGGATATATCTATTTCTTTTAGGCGTGATGCTTCAATTTACGGGTCTGGTTCAGCTGGCAATCGCGCTGTTTGCAGCATCTGTGGTATTCCATCTGGTTACGCTTCCTGTAGAGATTGATGCGTCTCGTCGTGCGGTAGCGTATATCGCATCGGGTGAATCTGGTTTAGATGAGGTTTCCGAGAGAGGCGCAAAACAGGTGTTAACTGCAGCCGCGCTTACCTATGTTGCAGCCGCGCTGGTTTCTGTGTTGCAATTGCTGTATCTGCTCTCAAGGTCTTCGAGAGATTAGTGTGTTGCTATGGATAATGAACCTACTCTGAGTGTCTCGGAAGCTATACATAAGGCCAAAATGGCAGTGGGATCTATTCCTGTATGTACTGTTGTCGGTGAGGTTTCTGGCTTTAGAGGGCCTAACAGCCGTTCCGGGCATTGCTATTTTCAAATCAAAGATGCTTCTGCCACCATGGACGTTATTGTGTGGCGTGGCATTTACGCTGCTGCTGGTTTTGATTTGGAAGATGGCCTTAAAATCCAAATGACGGGCTCCTTTGATGTGTATGAGGCTTCCGGAAAGCTGAGCTTTAAAGCAAAAACGCTTACGGTAGCTGGAGAAGGACTGTTGCGCCAGCAGGTGGCTGCGCTTGCAAAAAAGCTCGAGGCAGAGGGGTTGATGGATAGTGCCCGCAAACGCAAAATTCCCCTCTTTTGTACGCGTGTAGCCGTTGTTACCTCACTTTCCGGTAGCGTCATTGAAGACGTACGTCGTACGCTGTCGCGCCGTAATTCATTGGTAGAGTTGCTGTGTGCTGGCTGTGCTGTTCAGGGCGCTACGGCAGCGCAAACCATTATTCACGCATTGGAGGTTGCTGCTGCAGCGCAACCGGATTGCATCTTGCTGGTGCGCGGTGGCGGGTCCTACGAGGATCTGATGTGCTTTAATGATGAGGCGCTGGCCCGTGCAGTTGCTGCGTGTCCTGTTCCGGTAATCACTGGCATAGGACATGAGCCCGATGTAACCATTTGTGACATGGTGTCTGATCGTCGTACGTCTACGCCAACCGCTGCAGCAGAAAGTGTGGCACCTGCTCTTTCGGAGATTGTGGCCGCCGTCAACATGAGGCAGGAGCGTTTGGTGCAGACTATGTCCACCATAGTGGCCACTGCCAGAGGTGTAGTGGATGCGTCTGCTAATCGTGCAGCGCTTGCTATGCAAAATCGCTTGTCTATCGAGAAAACCCATCTTGATGCCCTTGCAAAGCATCGTTGTCTTATCGATCCAAGCTCTTTAGTGGACGATAGGGTCAGTGCTCTGATGCAAACGGAGCAGCGTTTAATGGATGCGCTGCCACGCATTGTGGAGCGTCGCTTGCATGATGTGGGAGTACTCAGTGGGCGTCTTACCGGTGCAGCTGCTCGCATGACTCGTCCGTATGCCCTAGCATTAGATCGTCAAGCTGCATCCTTACAGGCGCTTTCTCCACTCAACGTGCTTTCTCGTGGTTATTCCATTGTGCGGACACCGTCGGGTGCAGTGGTGCGTGATGCCAGCCATGTTTGCCCCAATGATCAATTAAGTGTTTTGTTAAATAAGGGCCAGCTGGATGTGGTGGTTACCCAGACACAAAACAAAACTTCCATGGAACAGGAGAAGTAAAGATGGATCAGACGCAGGTAACTCCTCTTAAGGATTTGAGCTTTAAAGAGGCTAATATCGAGCTTGAGCAGATTGTACGCTCGCTCGAAAGCGGTGACCTTGAGCTTGAGGTAGCGCTTGAGAAATACAACCGAGGCGTCGAGCTTCTCAATGATTTACGTGAACGTCTTGCGCATGCTGAGCAGCGCGTACAGGTATTGTTAGATGCTTCTGCAGCCGCTGCGCCTGATACCACCGCTGCGCCTTCGACCGCGTTTATCAACGAATAGAGTATTCAAACAATCAAATAAGAAGGGGTAGTCATGAGTGATTGTATTTTTTGCAAGCTTGCCAAGGGCGAGATTCCAACCACAATGGTATATCAAAATGAACTGGCAGCTGCCTTTGCTGATGCCTCTCCTTTGGCTCCAGTACACGTACTGGTAGTGCCTAAAGCTCATCATGACAACCTGCTTGATGGAGTGGATGCTCAAACGCTTATGGCCATGGTGGAGTGCGTCGAGCAAGTTGTGCAGCGCACCGGTATTAAAGACAGCGGTTTTCGCGTGCTTACCAATGTGGGCGCGGATGCTGGTCAAACGGTTAATCACCTTCATTGGCATGTTTTGGGCGGCAAGCGTTTATCGGATCAGCTTGCTTAGCGGTTTTTTAATTTAAACTCATCCACGTGTGTGTCATTGTGCTGTGTTGGTCGTATTATTGAAGAGTTGCAATTTTTGTACAGCAAGCACATTAGGTATTGATCGTTTAGGAGAATACATGAACGTTCTGGTTATCAATGCAGGTAGCTCATCGCTTAAGTATCAGCTGCTGGATACCACCACGCATGAGGTGTACGCAAAAGGCAATTGTGAGCGTATTGGCATCAATGACTCATTTATTGGTCATGAGGAGCAGGGTGTTAAATCAAAGCTTGAGGTAGCATTACCAGACCATAAGGTTGCCGTTAAGTACGTATTTGATATTCTTGATAAAGCAGGCTTTGATACCAACAAGATTGAGGGCATTGGTCACCGCGTAGTTCAGGGCGGTTGGTATTTTCCTGAGTCTAAGGTTGTAACGGAAGAAACGCTGGCATGGGTGCGCGAGGTAGCACCTTTGGCACCTTTGCACAACTATGCCGAGGCAGATGTTATCGAGATTTGTCGCGAGATGTTTCCTTCCATTGGCAACGTCATTGTTGCAGACACGTCATTCCACTACAACATGCCCGAGAAGGCCTGGCGTTATGCGCTGCCCCGCGATGTGGTAGATAAGCTGCATATTCGCAAGTATGGTGCTCACGGTACCTCTCATCGTTTTATTTGGCGCACCGCGCATGAGCTTTTGGGCGACAAGGTCCACAAGCTGGTAAGCTGCCATCTTGGTTCAGGTGCTTCTTTGGCCGCGATTGAGGACGGGCACGTTATGGATACCACCATGGGCCTTACTCCTCTTGATGGTCTTATTATGGGTACCCGTACCGGTACGGTAGATCCTGCAACTGTATTTTATCTTCAGCGTGTTGGCGGCTATAGCGTTGATGAAGTAGATACCATGATGAACAAAAAGTCTGGTTTGGCTGCGCTCTCTGTCGTTTCTTCTGATTCTCGCGATATTGAACAGGGTGCTGCTCGTGGCGATAAAAACTGTGAGCTTGCCCTAGAGATGTTCTACTACCGCACTTCTCAACTTATTGCCGAGATGGCTCAGTCTATGCACGGTTTTGACACTATGGTGTTTACTGCCGGTATTGGTGAGAACTCCGATATTATGCGTCTTGGTGTTGCTCGAGAGCTGGAATGGTTGGGCGTCAAGCTGGATGAGCAGGCTAATGCGGTTCGTTCTGGCGAGCCTCGCGTTATTTCCACCGAGGATAGTGCTATTAAGGTCTTGGTCATTCCTACCAACGAAGAGCTCATGATTGCCATGGATGTAGAGGATCTTTTGGGCAACTAATTGTTTTTGTCGGCAGCGTTGTCTTTTTATTGCATAGATAAGCCCTAACAACACACCGCTGTTGTTAGGGCTTTATTTGTTGCTACGCAGCATCAAAGCTGGTATGAGGCATCCACTGATAAGCAATGCGAGGAGTGCCATCGTCAATAATGATGGTGCCACATTCAGAAAAGCCAAGCTTTTTCAAGAGCGTGCGCATGGGTGTATTAACCTCATGGGTATCTGCGCGAACACTCAAACCACAGCTCATGGCAAACTGCATCAACATGCGGCCAACGCCTAAACCGGATTGACGTACAGCGATTCGATGAACGGTTAGATAGGGATCAGTATCGTTCAGCCAGCTCCCATCGAGGGAGGCGTAGGTTGGTTCTGGGGTAAAGAATATAACCATATATCCAACTACTTTGTGGCTTGCGTCTACACAGATAAGACCACGGTGAGCAGCAATATCTTGGATGATAAGCTCGCGGGAAGGGTATTCACTCGTCCATTGTGCAAAGTTATTGTTAGCACGCATAATAGCACGTGCTGCAGTGATGGTATCCATAATTTGATCGACGTCAGTCGGTTGTGCCAATGCGATGCTCAGCTCTTGAGAAAGTGGCTTGCTAGCATTGAACTGAAATACCAAAGAAGTGATATCCATGTAAGTAAGTCACCCTTTCTTTTTTACGTGATACAAATAGCTGCACTATTCTATACGTTTGTGTATCAATGTGTACGGCACAGTCAAAATTTAGCGCTCACTGGTATCACAGGTATGAACTTATACAAAAACGAACCTGTAAAAAACTCCGAATGCATAGGTTTGCTGCCAGGCATCCGGAGTTTCTCGAGAGCTATCGCTTATATGAGAGCAAAAAGACGTACGCTACTTTTGATTACTCTGCCATTTGGGCTTGAGCTGCAGTAATAGCAACAACGCCTACAATGTCTGCTGCAGAGCAGCCGCGAGACAAGTCATTGACAGGCTTGGCAATACCCTGAAGGATGGGGCCGTAAGCTTGTGCATGGGCAAAACGCTGTACCAGTTTGTAGCCAATATTGCCCGCCTCAAGCGTGGGGAAGACTAAGACGTTAGCCTTGCCAGCAACCTTTGAGTTGGGAGCCTTAAGTGCGGCCACGCTGGGTACCAAAGCCGCATCAAGTTGCAAATCACCATCTGCTGCCAAGTGAGGATAGGCTTCCTTAACAATGGCGGTAGCTTCCTGGACCTTCTTTGCAGTTTCTCCACCAGCAGAACCCATAGTGGAGTAGGAGAGCATGGCCACACGAGGCTCATCAGACATGAAGGTCTTCCAAGAGTTGGCAGATGCCGCTGCAATCTCTGCAAGCTCGTTGGCGGTAGGAGCAATGTTCAGGCCGCAGTCTGCAAAGAGGACGGTACCGTTTTCACCAAACTCGCTGGTATCGGTACACATAATAAAGAAGGCCGAGACAAGCTTAGTGCCGGGGGCGGTTTTAAGAATTTGCAGTGCAGGACGCAGGGTATCTGCTGTGGAGTGGCATGCGCCAGAAACCAGACCGTCAGCATCACCCATCTTTACCATCATGGTGCCAAAGTAGGTGGCGTCGTTAATCTGTGCGCGAGCCTGCTCAATGGTGACACCCTTTTTAGCGCGCAGCTCAGCAAATTTTTGTGAGTATGCCTCGTGCTTCTCAGAGTTCATAGGATCAATGACCGTAACACCATCAATGGTAATTTTGTCAGGATTGCCCAAAATAACAAGGTTGGCAATGCCCTCATCCACAATCATGCGGGCTGCCTCGAGGGTGCGTGGATCTTCACCCTCGGGCAACACGATAGTCTTTTTGTCTGCTTTTGCTGCAGCTTTCATGCGATTGAGAAAATCACTCATGCAAAACCCCTCCCAAAAATCTACGACATACTCGTGCAGTCGAGCGCCGGAGCGATTATGCACAACCAACGGACGTTTTACACGATGTGTCACCATTATAGACACACGTGATAAAATCAACCATACAATCGAGATGTGGGATCATCCCACACTCGCTTTTTTTGAGCCTGCGGGCCAGTTGGCCTAGGGGAGGATAAACATGAACTGTGAGTATGGATTACCTGCTACTTTTAGCGCTGATTCTTACGATGTTTTGGTTGTAGGCGCCGGTTTTGCTGGGGCTACCTGCGCGCGTAGGTTGGCTGAAGCCTGCGGATACAAAGTTGCCGTTATTGAGCGTCGTGATCACATTGCTGGCAATGCCTACGATTATGAGGATGCCGCCGGTATTTTGGTTCACAAGTATGGTCCCCATATTTATCATACGTTTAACAGCCGCGTTCATCAGTTCCTTTCTCGCTTTACTGAGTGGACGGATTACGACCACAAGGTATTAGCAAACATTCACGGCACGCTCATGCCTGTTCCCTTTAATCACACTTCGCTTAAGCTTGCCTTTGGTGATGAGAAGGGCGAGCGCCTGTATCAAAAACTCGTAGCTACCTTTGGAGAGAACAAAAAGGTTCCCATCATGGAGCTGCGCGACAAGAATGATGATGAGCTTGCAGAAGTAGCGGACTATGTTTATGAGAACGTTTTTCTGTACTACACCATGAAGCAGTGGGGTAAAACGCCTGATCAAATTGATAAATCCATTACTGGTCGCGTACCCATCTTTGTGGGTGACGATGACAGGTATTTCCCTCAGGCTCCCTACCAGGGCATGCCTGCTCAGGGCTACACCAAGCTATTTGAGCACATGTTAGATCACGACTTGATTGACGTATTTCTCAACGTAGATGTGCGTGACATTCTTACGGTTACCGAGACAAATGTGGAGGTCCGTGAGCGTCCCTATGGTGGCGAGGTCATTTATACCGGTCCTTTGGATGAGCTGTTTGATCTAGATCTGGGCGGCCTGCCGTATCGTACCTTGGACATGCAGTTTGAAACCTTGGATATGGATCAGTTCCAGCCCGTCGGCACGGTTAATTACACCACCTCTGAGGACTTTACGCGCATTACCGAGTTTAAGAACATGACTGGTCAAGTTGTTCCTGGTAAGACCACCATTATGCGTGAGTATTCCAAGGCCTTTGAGCCAGGTAGTGGAGAGACTCCGTATTATGCAATTTTGCAGGATAATACCCGCGCTTTGTATGAACAGTATCGTGACCGTGTGCGTGGTTTGGTAAACTTCCATCCCGCAGGTCGTTTGGCAGAGTACCGCTATTACGATATGGATGGCGTCTGTGCCTCTGCTCTTACCCTGTGTGATGAGATTATTGCCCAGCATGCATAAGGTAGTTTCATGTCTGCAAGCCAAAACAAAGTAATTACCTTTGGTATTCCGTGTTACAACTCTGAAGACTATATGGATAGATGTATTCTGTCCATTTTGGAAGGTTCTCACTTTGCGGAGGACATCCATATCTGCATTGTTGATGACGGCTCTACCAAAGATAACACGCCGCAAAGGGCGGAAGAGTGGGCACAGCGCTACCCCAACATCATTACGGCCATTCATCAGCCTAACGGTGGCCACGGTATGGCCGTCCTTGCTGCTTTAAATCATGCGCAGGGCACCTACTTTAAGATCATTGACTCAGACGACTGGGTAGAAGCCTCTGCTCTTCAGGCGCTTCTCGCTCAGCTTCGCAGTTTTATCGCCACAGATGAGCAGGTAGATTTGGTTATTACCAATTACGTGTTTGAACATGTGGTGGATGGCAAGCAAAACATCGTGGACTTTAAGTATGCTCTGCCGCGCAATCGTGTGATTGGCTGGAAAAACATCGGTCACTTTATGATGACGCAAAATCTGCTCATGCATTCGCTGTGTTATCGTACGGATGTGCTGCTCGATGGTGGTCTGCCCATGCCGGCTCACACGTTTTATGTGGACAACATCTATGCCTACGTGCCGCTGCCGCGCTGTAAGACCCTGTATTACTTGGATGTGGATCTCTATCGCTACTTTATTGGCCGAGAAGACCAGTCCATCAATGAGAGCGTGGCCATTTCTCGTGTGAGTCAACAGCTGGCGGTTACACGTATCATGATGCATGCCTACCATTTGTATGATGATATAGAAGTAGCAAAACTGCGCAGCTATATGTGCAATCACTTTACCCTTATGATGGCTGTCTGTTCTGTTTACTCGCGTATGTCTGACGATCCAGATGCTATGGATAATTGCCAGGCTCTTTGGGATGAACTAAAGGCCTATGATGACCGCATGTATCGGCGGGCACGTCGCGGAGTAGTTGGTTTTGCTACTAACCTGCCTACTAAAGCGGGTGTTAAAACAACCATCTATATCTATCGGGTGGCACAAAAGCTGTATAAGTTTAATTAATCCTTACCGCTGCTGTAGCTTTACAGATCACAGGCTGCCTTAAAGCCATAAGCCGTTTTTGCTTGCTGGACCGCGTCTACAATGGCGGTTTCCAAAACTCTGGTAGCAAGTGCACCGACCACGTCTACCGGTAGTTCTACCTGACCTGTAGCCATTACAAAAATAGTGTCACCATCATTGGTGGTGTGCGTAGGTTCAATGGTGTGGGCATAGGCGTCTGCGGACATCTGAGCTACTTTAGTTGCCTGAGCTTTGGTAAGTTTGGCATTAGTTACGACACACGAAATAGTGGTATTCGTGCGCGATAAAGGCATCTGTGCGCTTGCGTTTAGTAGCAGCTCTGTTGTATCTGCTATGCATGCGCTGCCCTTCTCGTCCAAAACGCCTGCTATGGGCAGATGTGTAAGCGGATCTACTACTGTGCCGCACGCATTGACCGCTGTTACGGCACCACAGATAAGCGCTCCGCATGCCTGGACCGCTTCTCCAAGTCCACCCTTCATAGTGCGAGAAGGACCAGCAAGCTTGCCTACGGTAGCACCGGTGCCAGCTCCAACGTTACCGCGAGCAAGGGGAGCGTTGGTATCGAGCGCATCTGCTACGGCTGTTGCACCTGCAGCAAGGCCGGGACGAACGGTGGGGTTGCCACAAGCAAGATCAAAGACGCATGCACCGCTGACGATAGGAACAATTCCAACGCCAACGTCTAGGCCAACACCGCGCTTCTCGAGCTCATTAGCCACGCCGGACATACATTCAAGACCATAGGCGCTACCACCGGAAAGCACAACGCTGTGTAAAACAGCCACGGTCTCTTCTGGGCGTAGCAGATCGGTCTCTCGGGTGGCAGGTGCTCCGCCACGAACGTCTACACCACCAGTAGCGCCATCGGGACAAATAATAACGGTGCAGCCTGTGGCATCCTGTTCATTGGTATAATGAGCGGCATAGATGCCTGGGATTTGAGTAATAGAGCTAAGGCTCATAGCCCCTCCGTTTCTTGGACCTGTTCTTCAAGTGTTTGTATTTCTCGCATAAGGCGTGCAACAGGAAGTCCTACGATACTAAAGAAGTCACCATCAATTTTTTGTACAAGCAGGCGGCCATATCCCTGAATGCCATACGCTCCTGCTTTGTCCATGGGTTCGCCCGTGGCAACGTAGCGCTCAATGTCTTGCGTGCTAAGGTCATAGAAGCTTACCTGGCTCGTCTCGATAAAGGTTGCTTGAGCGGCAATAGTACCGCTGGCATCGAGCTTAAGAAGCTGCACTCCTGTAGAAACCTGATGCGTTTTTCCAGAGAGTTGTTTGAGCATATGAATGGCATTTTCTGCGTTGCTTGGCTTGCCCAAGATGGTGTCCTGAAACCACACCGTTGTATCTGCAGCAACTATGACCTGATTTGCTCTGGATGCGAGCTCTAATTCATGCAGAGCACGTTTTTGACAGGCCAGCGCTTTTTGCTTGGCTAGACGCGCTACAAGTGCAGTGGGCTTCTCTGCAGGAAGAGGAGACTCATCAATTGCGGCTGGCAGCACAATAGGCGTGATGCCAAGCTCTTGCAAAAGCTGCAAGCGTCGTGGGGAAGAAGAGGCAAGAATCATAGCTATTCCTTTAGATGTGTATATGTTTCAGCTACTGAGTATAATGGTTTGGCGAAACATAGGGCATGTGTCATGTGAGTTTGCATAGTAGGCATATCATGGCACAGGTACAGAAATTGAAGAAGGGGTGTTATGACACAGCAAAAGACTCCAGTGAAAATTATTCTGCTTACTGGTTATTTGGGCGCCGGTAAAACCACGATGCTCAACCATATTTTGGCTAATACTGAGGGCATCCGTGCAGCGGTTATCGTTAACGATATTGGCGAGGTAAATGTAGATGCCCAGCTGATTGCAGACGGCGCTTTATCTCAAACCGATGAGCTCATTCCTATGACCAATGGTTGTTTGTGCTGTACCTTGTCGCAAGATTTGGAGCGGCAGCTCTCTGAGATTGCAAACAGCGGCAAGTTTGATTACATCGTGATTGAAGCATCCGGCATCTGTGAGCCTATTCCCATTGCCTATACCATCAGCGCATTTTGCGATCAAAGCAAGTGGGCTGGCGATGGTGCGCCGCTGGATTTGGATAACATCGTGGCCGTTGTGGACTGTGCTCGTATGTATGACGAGTTTAATGGCGGTCAGGATTTGCTTTCCGATATGATCGATGAGGATGATCTTGAGGCGCTGCTCATTCAGCAGATTGAGTTTTGCTCAACGCTGGTACTCAACAAAACCGATCTGGTCTCTAAAGCGCAGCTTGCAGAGCTAAAGGGCTTGGTGCGAAGCCTACAAAAAGATGCCACCATCATTGAGGCACAAAACAGTTGCGTTCCTTTGGATAAGTTGCTTAACACGGGTTGTTTTGATTTTGATAAAGCCTATAACTCCGCCGTGTGGATGCATGCTATGGAGCATCCAGAGGAGCATGAGGACCCTGAAGTTTTGGAATATGGTATTTCTACCTTTGTGTATCGTCGTCGCCAGCCCTTTAATGTGGATGCCTTTAATGACGTACTACAAAAGTGGGATGAGCTGGGTATTATCCGCTGTAAAGGCATGTTGTGGGCCTCTCAAGACCCTGATATGTGCTTTGTGTTTGAGCAGGCGGGTCGTCAGGTAACCCTAAGCGAGAATGGCTTGTTTGTAGCCAGTGCTCCATCAGAGCAGCAACAGCAGCTGATTGCTCAGAATCCGGAAATTATGGATGAGTGGAACTCCAAGACGGGGGACCGCCAAACTAAGCTGTGCTTTATTGGGCGCAACATGGATCGGGATCGTATTGAGACGCTGTTGGATGCGTGTCTTGAATCATGGGAAGATGATCTGGATGAGAGCTAGGTCCTAGAGAAAGCTAGGTTAAAGAGCTGCGTTTTTGTCCTAGCTTGTTTTAGAGACTGCTTTAGAGACGATACATCTTAGAGAATTCCTTGAAGAAAAAACACGCCCTCGCATTATGCGAGGGCGTGTTGCTTAAGCTCACAAAAGTGCGCTAAACGATACTAGTTAAGACTAGTGGTTCTTGCGCTTGTGATCTACAGCTGCCAGGGCAAGAGCAACGCCGGCAATACCCATAACGGATGCTACAGCCATATTGGCAGAGTCGCCCGTCTTAGGAAGCTTGCCACCACGAACCTTGTTGGTCTTGTTAGGCATGGGCTTGTTGGCCTGAGGATCTTCCGTAGCAGCAGGCTGAGCCTTAACGGTAACGCTTACCACATCAGAAGTAACAGTTTTACCAGAAAGGGTGTTGTGTACCACGGCATAGTACTCAGTTGTACCAGCCTGGGAGGTATCGGCATTAAAGCTTGCACCCTCGGCTATCTGCTCGCCCGTGGCCTTGTTAAACCAAGCAACCTTCAAGAATTGGTCGCTGCCCTTAACACCATCGGGAATGTTGGACTCAACCGAAAGCGTTGCGGTCTCGTTAACCATAACGGTAGAGGAGTCAGAAACCTTGGTAATGGTAGGAGCAACTGCTGAAGCTGCGTAGTAGATGGGCCCCTTGGTGTCATTGGTGTCTGCATTCCAGTCACTTGGAACAAAGGCAGAGGACTTGTCACCGTTGAGCCACTCGCGCATCTCGGTAAGCAGATTGTGCAGCTTATTGTAGGCCTGCTGGCTGATTACCTTGTGAGCATTGTTGGCAAGGGCAGAACGCTCAGCGGCAGGGGTTGCCTGCATAACGGTATCTACCATATCCTGCTGAGCAATGATTTGCTTCTGGAGTGCATCAAGATACGTACGAACAGGCTTGGCCAAATCATCACGATTGTTGTATGCCAAGGTGTTGATGTCCATGATGGTGTAATCCAAAGAGCCATTCTCGGTAGAAGCATCCATAGCTGCCTCTACGGAGTCCTTGCGCTCGCTCGCACCCGTGTGCTCAGTGGTGAACTTGTCAATCGTAGGATAGATGTTGGTATCTACCTCGGTAAGAAGTGCGGAATAGCTGGGCAAGAACAGACCAAACTCAAGACGAGAAAGGTTTTCCCACTGAATGGTAGCTACATCAGAGGACATGCCCTGACGAACCTGGAACAAGTTGCCCTCTACGTTGCGGTTGTTACCAATGGAGTAGAACTTTTTGTTGAGGTTGGCGTCAAACGCAGTATTTTGACCGCGAGCGCACAGCGCCTTCATGGAATCCATGAGGGTAATGCCAGTCTTACCAGGGGTGAACAGCAACTGAGTATCGACAATATCAGTTACGCCCTTGTTTGGATCTAAGGTGTAGTTGTCCTTTGACAAGATGTCACCAAAGTGAGCATGGCCCTGTGCATAGCGGGTGTACTGACCAGGGCCAGGATCGGCTGCGCCGTAAGAAGTGGCTACGTCAAACTGGGTCTTCTCTGCGTCAAAGTAGGTAGCAGTACCAGCTTGCTCTGCCGTCTTTACCATGTCTTCAGAGTGGAGGCAAACATTAGGATCGTTGAGATCTACCTGGAACTTAAGCTTGCCAATGTTGGGGTTAACAGAAACCTTGTCAGGAGCAGCTGCAGTCAGGTTAACTGCGCACCACTGATGACCAGATAGCTGCATAAATACCCAGGTCTCATTAGCATCTGTAATGATGATCTGGTTGCAGTCAAAGCTGCCATGCTCTTTGATAATGTTTCCAAGGAGCTGGACGCCTTCGCGAGCACTACCAGAGCAAGCCAGCAATACATCGCCCAAGGTGTACTCACCAATGCCGGTTTCGCTACCCTCTACCTCGTTGCCACAGGGATCAACAGCAGCAATCTTGGAGTTGTAGTCTGTGGTCAGCGTTGCGGAAACACTGACACCGGCATCGTTGGTGCCGGCCTCGGAATAGGCATCCTGACGCCCATCCCAATCGCCCGCCACGTCGCGCACATAGGTGTAGCGATGTGTGGTGCCATTGTAAGTCCACTCAAAGTTGGACTCAGCGGAGGAAAACGTTGGATTGGTACGAGGCTGCTGAATGCCAAATACCTTGCCATGACGAGGATTGTAGTCCTCGGTGCGGCCAACATAGACGTTGCCGTTATCGGTAGCCTTTGGTCCAACGTACACCTGAGTGCATGCTAGAGCATCGAGAGGTAGTGCCATCAAAAGAGCTGTGCCGAGTGTTACGACTTTACCAGCGGTTTTGAAAAGCGAATACCCTTTCTTTGTTGGTATCATGCTTCTCCTTTACCTGCGAACTTTTGCCTACCCAGCTACCTGAATAAGCTGGGCATACTACCGGTTTTTATAATAGGTATTCCAGTCGAATTTTTGATGTGTAAAAAAGGTGATGTGCGTATATTTACGGCAAGTGGTTCTATAAAAATTTAGAACATTACAGTGCAGGCGATAATACCTATGCATAAAACAAAACATACAGCATCGAGTCCGCTCAAGGGGTAGCGCTTGAATGAGCTCTGAGCACCTCTGAGGTAAAAACCACGCTGTTCGGCAGCGAGGGCAGCACTGTCTGTCTTGGCAACAGAGCTGACAAGCAAAGGTATGATAACGGGCATCATGAGTTGCATTTTTTTGAGCGGATTTTTGGTGTCAAACTCAACTCCACGCGCCGTTTGAGCTTCCATAATAGCGGTCATCTCTTTGGAAAAGATGGGAATAAAGCGTAGTGCAGAGGTAAACGTAAAAGCATAGCGATAAGGAATATGCAAGCGCTCAACGCAGGCATTGGCCAGATCGTTAGGGCGTGTAACCATAAGCATCAGTACCAACGGAAGAGCAATGCCAATCAAACGCAACCCCACTATCGCGCCTGTAGTTAGACCATCAAGGGTGATCCATGCGCACAGGCGCGTACCTTCTTGTATAAAGAAGGTTTGGAACAGCAACATGATGAGCGCCAGTGGCACGAGCATATAGAGCAGGGTAGCAAGCTTGCGAGCAACGCCGGCACTTGTCGCCAGAAGAAAGCTGAGTGCCAGCAAACTAAGCAACATCACAAATGAGTGAGCAAGAAGTGTTGCAGCAATGATACTGGCAGCTAAAACAAGCTTAGCAACAGGATTGAGTCGATGGAGAACGCTGGTTCCAGGGGTGTAATCAATGAGGTTATTCATGGTGCATCATTTCCGTCGTGGTTGCAATGAACTCATCTACGTGGGTAAGGTCTGCATAGTTTGGATAGCCCTTTTGCGTGAGCTGTGCAGCAAGTGCAAGCGTTTGAGGAGGCTGAATAGAAGCCTTTTGCATGAGCTGCGGCCGAGCGCATACACAGGCAAGCGTAGCATCTGCTAACAGGTGACCCTCTGCCATAACAAGTATGCGATCTGCAAAGTCCAAGACCACTTCCATGTCATGGCATACCATAAGGACGGCTGTTTTGTTCTGAGTGAGTTCTGTGATGGCTTGCATAACGGTCATGCACTCGCGATAATCCAGTCCACTTGTTGGTTCATCTAGAATAACAAGTTTGGGTTCTAAGACCACAATGCTTGCTAAGGCTACCATTTGCCGCTGCCCGCGTGATAGCTGGAAGGGAGATGCCTGTGCCGGTAAATGAAACTTGTCTAAAACACGCTGTGCACGCATGTGCGCTGTTTGACGATTACAGCCATGGAGTTCAAGCGTAAAGCTTACTTCTTCAAGTACCGTGTTTTTGGATAGCTGATGATCTGGATTTTGGAACAGTGTTGCCACCGATGCAGCAAGGGTACTTGTTGGTGTCGTGCGCGTATCCATACCAGCAATCTGCACGCTGCCGCTTTTAGGCTGCAACAATCCGTTCATAAGCTTGGTGAGAGTGGTTTTACCTGCGCCGTTCTGGCCAATGACCGCCAGCGTCTCCCCCTCATGAAGCGTAAAGCTTATGTCATGGAGAGCATCGCCGCCTGCATAGGAAAAGGACAGGTTATTGACACGAGCAACCACAGCCGCGTCTGAGGTAGATACCGCTGCAACATCAGAGGGTTTCTCGCTAGCTGCTATGGAGCTGGGATCGGGATATATATTGGCAGCTGTGAGGAGTGAGCATATTTGGTCACAGGCCTCTTGTGGGGTAATGCAGGTCTGAGGGGTGGCTAACAGCCCTGCCGTATACAGGCTGTTGGAAATTCTGGTGACTCGAGGGCTGTCTACGCCAATGGTGCGCAGCTGCTCACTGTGCTGTAAAACCTCGCGTGGGGTGCCATCAAGAGCAATGCGACCATGGTCCATGACCAGCATGCGTGAACAGTAGTGGGAGAGCAGCGCAACCTTTTGCTCTATAACCACAATGGTGATATTGCTGTTTTGAGATAGATCTTTGAGCAGGTCAAAGATGGCTTGAGAAGACTGCGGATCCAAGGCTGCGGTTGGCTCATCAAGTACTAAGATCTGCGGCTGTAAGGCTAGGATAGCTGCTAGGGCAAGTTTTTGTTTTTGTCCGCCCGATAGAGTAGCGATGTCTCGGTAGCGCAGATTGCTAATGCCAGTAGTGGCAAGGGCATCCTCCAGGCGCTTCTCGATAAGTTCGTGGGGAACGCCAAAGTTTTCTAGACCAAAGAGAATTTCATCCTCTACGACGGAGGCAACCATCTGTGCGTCGATGTCTTGCAATACACTGCCTACCTGTTGAGAAATATCTGTCAGGCTTACGTTGCAGCTGTCCTGACCTTGGATAAAAGCCGCTCCATAGAAGGCTCCTTGCGTATGGTGGGGGATTGCTCCAGAAAGTACGGCGGCCAGTGTTGATTTGCCTGCACCAGAAGGACCAATAATCCCAACAAATTCTCCCTTGGTAATATCCAAAGAGAGTTGTTCAAGTGCAAAGGTGGACGTGTGTGCGTCATCCGGATTGGACGTGTAAGAAAAGCTTACGTCATCAAGATGAATAACGGATTGCTGCGTCATGTTTATCCAATCTTTAGGGCGTCAACAACAGGTTTGTATAGGCTTTGTACCAGCACTGCATTAAACAGGGCCGTCAAAATGATAACGGGCGTCATGGCGGCAACAAGCTGGGTTGCTGCGCCAATCATGACAATTTTGATGCCCATAAAAATGAGTCCCGAGACAGTAGTGGTTATCGCGGTGCTTATAAAGGGCAGGGCCTTGGCATGGGGCAGTTTGCTTCCGGCGCGTACCATCCAAGCCATAAGTACGGCGGCAATGCCTTCGGCGACAAAATCAATAAACGGTGAGGTGGTGGTGATTTGAATGACTGCAGCAGATATGAGACCAAATATACATGCCTGGCGCGTACGTGGCTTTACGATCAAAATGGTGATGCAAAAAGCCGAGATGATAAACTCAGGACTAATGAGGCCACCAGAAATGCTTGAGATTGCTTTGCCAACGGTAAAGTTCAAAATAAATCCTGCAGCGAGAAGAACGGCAAGCAAAATAAGGGAACGAACTTCTAGTTCATCGACCTTCTCGACGGTACACGTCCTTGGCTGTTGACCGGGTTTTGGCATATGCTACCTTCCTTTTGCTTATGGGTGCTTGCATCGTAGAACCTGTTTTAGAGCTGGTGGTCATAGGTCTTGCTGCACTGAACTGGCTGAACTTACTGAGCTAATAAAAAACTCCCGGTCTCCCGGGAGTTCCTGAAATACTACAGAAGAGCGAGTAGCGCGTGCAGAAGACTCACGATTGACCGATTGCAATATGCATGCGCCACCACCAGTTAGTAAGAACAAATTGTACTGTGGAGCTGGTCATCCGTGCGCCTCCTTAAGTTTGTTAGCCGTTTTATAATTGCTAAGAACTGTACGCGTCCTATCGCAGTTATGCAAGTATTATTTTCCCATAGTGGAAAAATTAGTCTGACGCAAGGCTTCATAGAGTACGATTGCGGCTGCGTTAGACAGATTAAGAGCGCTTACGTGGTAGTCTTCTGGATCAATGAAGTTGCCACAAATGTCTTGAGCCAGCAAGGCTTCATGGGTGTGTGGCGTAGTTTGAGAAGCCAGTGAAGCGTTCCTACTGCTCCAGGTATCACCGTTTATGAGGGACTCATCGTCACAAAGCATGGGAATACGTTCACACTCTAAAGCGTGTTGAGCCAGAAGCTCTTCGGACAACCCACAGCTCTCTTTACCAAAGATGAGAAAATCTCCGTCACGATAGGTGGCTTCTGCATAGGTCTTACGTGCCTTTTTGGTTAAGAAATGCAGTTGAGGGAGGCTGTGGTTTGGAGATGTGGACGGTGTTGGCCCCGTTTGAGCTGGTGTTGCAAAGGGAGCATTCTGCTCCATAAAGTCCTCCCAGCTCTCATAGAGCTGTACGTCAAGGCTTTGCCAATATGCCATGCCCGCACGTTTGAGGCTTTTATCGTCCAAAGAAAAGCCTAGAGGCCCAATAAGATGAAGACGGGTGCCACTGACCACACAGCTTCGGCCAATATTGCCGGTATTGGTAGGTATTTCTGGTTCTACAAGCACAAGGTTAAACATGCGAACTACCCCTACATAACCACTACGTAGACCTTTTAGGCTAGGAACAAGCCTGTTGCAAATGCTACCAGAGCACCTAAAAAGATGGTTGCGGGTAGTGTGATAAACCATGCAGCAATAATCTTGCGAGCAACGCCCCAGCGTACCGAAGTGCGCCTACGAGCAGAGCCAGCGCCCATGATAGAGGTGGTGATAACTTGCGTGGTAGAAACAGGTGCGCCCAAGGCGGTCATGACTTCAATGGCAATGGTGGAACTGGCTTCTGCTACAAAGCCAATAACAGGGGTAAGCCTGGTTACGCCATCTCCTACGGTACGCATAATGCGACCGCCGCCAATAGAGGTGCCAAGTGCCATGGTGGTAGCACACACAAGCTTGACCCATAGGGGAATGCCCAGCGACGGATCGTATAAGCCAGCTGTAACCAAAGCAAGCGTAATGATACCCATGGTTTTTTGTGCGTCATTATTGCCGTGACTATAAGCCATAAACGCTGCCGATAAGATCTGCAGCTTATGGAACAGTCCATTAGCTTTTTTGGGTGGCCACTCTGCCAGGAGCTCAAAAACAAGCTTCATAAACAGATAACCTAAAGCCATGCCTATAAGAGGGGAGGTAAACAGAGGAATAACAACCTTTTCTACGACACCCTTCCAGAGAATATCGCTGGTTGAGTGGGTAAACATAATGGTTGCGCCAATAAGGCTACCAATAAGTGCATGGGAGCTGGAACTTGGGATGGAAAACCACCAGGTAAATAAATCCCAGATAATAGCACCTGCCAGTGCAGCAAAGATAACATAGAGTTGGAGTTGTACCGTAACAAGACCACTTGCGATAGTCATAGCAACTTTTTCGCTGGTAAGAGCACCAATAAAGTTCATGGTTGCGGACATCATGATTGCTACGCGCAGGGGAAGTGCTTTGGTATAAACCGTGGTAGCAATAGCGTTTGCCGTATCGTGAAAGCCATTGATAAATTCAAAGAGTAGTGCGGCGGCTAATACCGCAACGAGTAATACACTAACCATTTTTGACGATTACGTTCTGTACTGCATTTGCAACATGTTTGCAGGCATCCATGGTTTCTTCCATTTTGTCCATGAGGCTTTTCCATTTAATGACCTCAACGGGATGCTCGGTATCACGGAAGATGTCACCCATTGCAGTGCGATACACCACGTCTGCCTTATCTTCATACTCATTGGTTGCTTTAGTATGTTTGATAACGGATTCATCTTTTTTGTAATCGGAAAAACGATCAAAGGCTTTTTGCAATTCCTCTGTTGCAAACAAGAGTAGATGTGCCATTTGAGTGGCTTCAGGGCGTATGGTAGTGATGTCATATAAAGCAAAACGAGCAGAGGTGCTTTCCATGCCGTCTACGATCTCATCCATAAGCAGTGCAAGCTCAGAAATATCTTCTCGATCAAAAGGCGTAATAAAAGAAGAATTGAGCGTGGTAATGATCTTGCCCACTTGCTCATCGCAGAGGTTTTCATAGTCTTTAATCTTGGGAACCAAATCTTGTGAAGCGGGGTAGTTGTCTACGAGATCAACAAAGAGTTTAGCTGCAGAAACGGTTAATGATGCAAACTCAGAAAAGAGGCTAAAAAACGCATCTTCCTTGCGTGATACACGACTCATGTGTAGGCCTTTCGCAGAAAAATTCACAGTTTTTTAGTATAGCACGCGCGCATGGGAATACAGCTGATATATCAAAGTTTACTTAAAGTACGCTCTGCAGCATTCTGGAGCGGCGCTGCGTTGGTGGAGTGTCGTGTGCTTTAAGGAAGCGCTTTGTGAAAGCGTCGTTTGTTTTGGGTTGGAATCTGTACCTGTGCCACTAAAAAACCTGCCACCGCGTGACAGGCCTTTTAGTGCTTTTACTAGAGGGCTAGAGGGGCGAGAAGCCCCGTATGTTTGTTTGATTGCAAACCTACTGAATATCTCCGGTTGCGCCATCAACAACATCGACATCGTGCGTAATGGCTGCTTCGAGTGCCAGCTCCAGTCCTCGTGTCATCATCTCAACAGTCATGCTGGCTGTGCCTACGGGCTGCTTGGTTGCTTGCTCGGTTGCATACGGGACATGCAGGAAGGTACCGTGTACGTTGGGGTGCTTGGTAGCAAGCTCGTGCAAGAGGCTGTACATAACATCGTTGCATACGTAGGTGCCTGCCGTGTAGGAAACCGCTGCTGGAATACCAGCGTCATTCATAGCACGTATCATGGCGCGTACGGGAAGGGTTGCAAAGTATGCGTTAGGTGCTCCCTCGACGATCTTCTCGTCAATTGGCTGATTTCCGGCATTGTCTGGAATGCGGGCATCGCGATAGTTGATACCTACGAACTCGGGGGTGATCTTAGCGCGGCCGCCAGCCTGTCCAACGCACAGCACGTGGGTGGGCTGCTCGGCCTCGATAGCTGCTGCTACCTTTGCGGCTCCTTCACCAAACACAACCGGGATTTCTATCTTGACAACCTCAGCGCCCGCAATGGTGTCGGGCAGTGCGCGTACCGCCTCCCACGCTGGGTTCATAGATTCTCCGCCGAAAGGTTGAAAACCAGTTACAAGGATCTTTGCCATGGTATTCTCCTTAGTGAACAGCAAGAATAATCATCATAATTGTTTGGACCAGCAGCATAAAGGCAGCGGGAATGAGCTGCTTTTTGATAACGCCGTACTCATCATCCATCTCAAGGATAGCAACGGGCACAATGTTAAAGTTTGCTGCCATGGGGGTCATAAGGGTTCCGCAAAAACCGCAGGTAAGTGCAAGTGCGCCTACAACAGCTGGATCTGCACCCAAAGAAAGTACAAAGGGAGCGCCAATACCAACGGTAAGAACGGTAATAGCGGCAAAGGCATTGCCCATGATGGCGGTAAACAGCGCCATGCCCACGCAGTAGACAATGATGCCAACCACAAGGTTGCCTTCAGGAATAATGCCGCCTACCAGGTGCGATATAACGTCACCAACGCCTGCCGCGGTAAAGGTAGCACCAAGAATTGCAAGCAAGGTAGGAAGGATGAGCAAAGGACCAACCACATCAAGCATGCGACGAGCATCCTCGATAAAGACCTTGGGGGTGTTTTGCTTGGGGCGAAGAACAATCAAAATGATGCAGCCGATAAACACGCCCACAGTTAGACCGACAAGAGAGGAAATCTTGGGGAAAATAAAAGCTCCGAGCAACGCGGTTACGCCAATACTAAATGCTGCAAGGAAAATCTTGTTGCCAATAGTGTTAAAGGCATACTCCATTTCTTCCTCGCTTGGCTTGGTAACATCTTTGCCCTTGTCGATCTGTTTAAAGATGACAGGAAGGAGCATGATAACCAGGCCGATACCAGTGTATTCCGCAGGTATCCAGCGGCCTACCACAAAAAGCAGACCTAGCATGGTCCAAAAGATTCCTGAGCCAATGCGCTTCTCGTTGGTTTTATCGCGGAAGTTGGCAATGCCGGCATATAGCAAAACGAGGCCTACGATGAGGTAGACGATCTCAAGCAGCTTCAAAGAAAGCGTAATCTCTGGATCGGTTGAGGTGAAGAATGCAATGAATGCTCCCATTACGCTTCGCCTCCTTCCTGGTCTGCGACCTGTGCGGTCTTCTCGGCAGCCTGTGCCAAAAGCTCTTGATCACGCTTTTGGTAGCGACGATCCAAAATGATGTAATACGCAGAGGTAAATAGGACAGCAATGATAGCGACAGGGATTTCTATAACAGCAAGCTTGACCAGGTCAACAGTGTAACCAAGATCTTTTAAGGTACCCTGTACCAGCAGCATGCCCGAAGATCCCACAAAGAGGACCTGACCAAAGAACCAAGCAATGTTTTCCATACCAGAAGCCATGGCTTTGAGTTCGTCGCGGTGCTTGGGACTCATAGTTTTACCGTCGGGATCATCCGCGGCCTCTGCCATAGGCATAACAACCGGCTTCACAAAACCGGCTACACCGCCAAAGCTTACGTTAAAGGCACCAAAAATGACGCGGAACACACCGTAGATTGCCATAACAATGCCAGCCGAAGCACCCTTGATGCTGGACATAACGCGATGTGCTGCTACACGCAAACCATTTCTTTCGAGGGTACCCGTAAGTATGAAAATAACTACGGTAATAAGCATGGCGCGGTTGGATACAAAGCTTTTGCCTAAGGTTTGCAAGAAGACAATGGGATCCATGCCTGCAATAACTGCAGTTACTATGGCAGCCGCCAAAATGGTAAGGATTGAATCCCATTTAAGGGTAAATCCCACAATTACTACTAGGATTCCCAGTAGCTTGACCAACTCGGAAAAGTCCATGTGGCCTCCTTTTCTTGTGTGTACGAGAGAGCATGTACGCTATCACAAAGGTTTCTCTTATGTACATGGTAGCAGCTATTATGTTACATACCTTAAATAAAACTAAAAACAGCGTTATTATTAAAGCTCAGTAGGTTAAAGCTCAGGAGGAGTCGGAGAGCTAAAACCAAGCTATATTTTGTGCGAATGCGCTACGAAATTCTTCCCTGTTCCATAGAGATCACCGTGTCTGCAATACGTACGGTGCTTTTGCGATGCGATACAAGAGCAATGGTTTTATCGCTTGCTTGCTCGCGTAATGAACGCAGAATAAGCGCCTCATTTAAGCTGTCCAGATTGCTGGTAGGCTCGTCAAGCAGCATAAAGGGTGCATCGTGTAAAAAGGCTCGTGCTAGTCCAATACGCTGACGTTCACCACCAGAGAGGGTTTCGCCCAGCTCTCCTACCTGTGTTTCATAGCCTTTGGGCAGCGTCATAATAAAATCGTGCAGAGCCACTTTTTTACAGGCAGCCTCTACTTCTTTATCGCTGGCAGAAAGCTTGGCTATCCTAATGTTATTTGCAATGGTATCCATGAACAGCTGCGTGTCCTGGGTCATATAGCTTTCCATGGCGCGCAGGTTAGATGTGTTGATCTCTTCCACGCTTCTATTGGAAATGCTCACTGAGCCCTTGTTTGCTTTCCAGAAACGCATAAGGAGCTTCATCATAGTAGATTTTCCGCAGCCAGATTTTCCCACTATCCCAACAATTGTATTTTTGGGAAACGAAACCGATAGCTGATCCAGAATTGTTTCTCCACTGTATGAAAACGATACGTCACGCAGTTCTGCACCAGTAAAGGAAATGTCTTCTCTCCCAGTTATGTCCTGCGTTTGGGGCTTCTCGTCCAAAAGGCTGAGTACGCGGGAAGCGGCTGCGGTGGTGGATTGCAAGGTTGTACCAAGATTTGCCAGTGCAATAACCGGACCAAACGAGGACATCAGTGCGATAAGAGGGATGAGAAAACCGTCAAATCCCACTGTACCGTTGAGGTACAAGCTGCCAGAAAGCAGCAGCATTGCCGCATCAAAGAGAAGAATCAGTGTGTTGGCAAGAGCTAGGTTGGTGCCCGTAAGACGGTTGAGCAGGGCCTGACGCTTGCTGAGCTCGTCCGTTTTTTGGTTTATGGCTGTCAGTCTTTGATTTGCACAACCATATTGTATTGTCTCGTCCAGACCGCGGATATTCTCTAGCATAAATGCTGCCAGCTCTCCCGATTGGGCACGAAGCGCATCTCCCACCGTCCCGCTTTGCTTTGAAATCACAAGAGGAAGTACGACTCCAACGACCAAAAATGCAACGAGGGCAAGCAGCCCAAGGCTCCAATGAAAATGGCCAATATAGACGCACATGATCCCCGATGTGAGAACAGCAATGCAGATGGGCGAGATGGTATGAGCGTAAAAGACCTCTAACAGTTCCACGTCAGAAGTGATGAGGCTAATAAGATCTCCTTTGTCTCGTCCCTCCAGCTTGGCAGGACAGAGTTTTCTGAGCGCCTTAAATACCTTATCGCGAACGATGGCAAGCAGGGTAAAGGCGATGTAGTGATTTGTCCGCTGCTCTATTAAGCGAAACACGGCTCGCAAAAGAGCACAGGCAATCAATGATGCCCAAAGCAGCCAAAGAGGGGAGAAGGCACGGTTTTCCAGTCCACACAAAATGCCATATGCACCAAGAATGGGAATGAACTGTGCCGCAAGAAATCCCAGGGTCCCCATCAAAACAGTAAGTACCATCCAGCCAGCAAGCGGCTTTACTAGACCAAGCATCCTAAAGAGGACTTTTGCTTTTGATTGACGATTCATTTACAGAGCCTCTTTTCCATACTGCTCTAGCATCTGTTGCGTTTCCCACAGCCCAGCATATGTAACGTTTTGCTTGAGCAGCTCATTGTGAGTTCCGCTTTCAACTATGGTGCCTTGGTCCATACAGTAAATGGTGTCTGCGAAGACAACATTTGCAAGACGGTGGGAGATCATAATGACTGTCTTGCTTTGAGCCATACGACGTATTTCATCTAAAATAGCTTCTTCACTCTCTATATCTATGTTGCTGGTGGCTTCATCAAAGATATAGATGGGTGTATCGTGCAAAATTGCTCTTGCCAGTGCAAGGCGTTGTCTTTGCCCGCCCGACAAATTAGAGGCGTTTTCTAGAAGTTGCGTTTGTAGCCCGTCTTGGGTGTGGAGAAAAGCGTCAAGCTGACAATCATGAAGTACCTGCCACATGCGCTTCTCGTCTGGCTTTGTCATAGCAAGCGCTAGGTTTTCGTACACCGTTCCCTTAAAAAAGACGCTTCCAAAACCAAGGTAGGTTATGGTCTCCATGAGGCTTTCTTCCAAAATGGCTTCGAGCGGCGTTTTATCTATTTGGATCTCACCAGAGGTTGGATGGCTTCTTCTCATAAGAAGGCGGGCAAGGGTTGATTTGCCGCTACCAGATTTACCGACAATCCCAATGAAGCTCTGCTCCGGAATCTCCATGTCAATACCGTGCAATACCTCTCGCTTTCCATCGTAGGAAAAGCCGAGATTTTTGACAGAGATATTCCTGCCGCAGACAGTCTGAGTCCCTTGTTTTGGCTCTGTTTGGTCTAAGAACGTAAAAATTTTGTCACTTGCGGCCATGCCATTCATGGCTATATGGAAGTAGCTTCCCAGCTTGCGCATAGGCAGGAAGAAGTCTGCCGACAACAGAATCATGAACAAGCCGCTTGCAAGAGAAAGGCTTCCATCCATGAAGGATTTTACGATAAGGATAATGCCGAGAGCCGCTCCGCCATACGCTAAAAAGTCCATGACGATAATGGAATTGAGCTGCATGGTGAGTACCGCCATGGTCACCTTGCGAAAGTGCTCCGACTCAGCGTTCATCTGCTCATTTTTCCATGCGTCCGCCTGGTAAGTTTTTAGTGTTGTCATGCCCTGTAGATTTTCAAGAAAGGTGCTTCCCAGCTGTGTATATTGATCCCAGTATGTACTAAGAAGCTTTTTGGCAATCTTTTGCACTATCATAATGGCCCCCGGAATTAGGGGTACGCAAACCAGCAGTATGGCACCGACTGTCCAACTCCCGTAAAGTCCAAACAGCACAAAGAGCGTAATTGGTGCTAGAAATGCATAAAAGAATTGTGGAAGATACAGTCCAAAATAGTTTTCAAGCTGCTCAACACCCTCTACGCTTTCTTGTACCAATTCTGCGGTATTTACTTTGTCATGCCAGCTTCCGCCAAGCGCAAGGAGCTTTTTATATATCTTTTCGCGTAGCGTTTTTTTGACGTTGCGGGATGCGAGGTAGCTCATTTTTGTCGCCAGTTTTGTTGTTGCAAAACGTGCGATAGTAAAGCATATGATGATAAGAACAAGGCGCAACAGTTCTTGTGTGCCCCAGGATTTTAGATAGAGCCTTTGGACTGCATTGCTAATCACATAAATCATTGCTGCATTAAGCAGCAACTCTACCCATTGGAAGAAAATATTTCCGGCGATATATAGCCTTGCCTCTTGGCAGAGCTTAAGTAAGCGCTTATCAAACATACCTGCTGTTCCTTCTGGCTTTTTATAGATACACGCACACACGTTTAAACGTGTGTGCGTGTAGGTCATCATACTCCTTGTTGACTTGAATGAGCTGTCTTACATACCAAAGAGATCGGCATGTGACCCTGTGCGGTTAAGAAATAAGATCAGCTCATCACCGTACTTGCAAACTCATGCGAGAACATCCTCCATTGCCTCTTTAAAGTTTGCATAGTGCTTATAGTTCTCAGGATGCAATTTCATCTCTTCATATTCGTGTAAAGCGGATATAGTCTCAGCATTGGGAACATTGCGGGTGATTTGAAAGGGGATCCCCTGATCGCGAACTGTCTGACGAAGGAAAATCGTCACTGCTGTTGTGAGATCCATTCCAAGATCTTTTAGTAAAGCCTGTGCAGAGCGTTTGAGATCTGCATCCAGATTGATATTAGTGCTGACTTTAGCCATAGTGGTTCCTCCTTTGTAATTCATTATAAGATAATATAGCAAAAAGCAATGGTTATGTGCGTGTTATGTATATAATAGGCGTGTTTTGCGCTAAATATAAAGCTGTATGAGTTATATCCGTTATGACAATCGTAAGAAATTAACCGTTCTGGAAAGTAAAAAATAACGTATCGCACTGCTGCGATACGTTATTCGAAAATCATACGGATTTGAGCAGGTAAAATGCTAGCCTATCCTAATGGTCTATCCTAAGTCTTCTCCGTTGCTAGCAATGACTCTCTTATACCAGTCAAAAGATTTTTTCTTGCTGCGCTTGAGACTGCCTTTACCTTCGTCGTCCATATCGACATAGATAAAACCGTAGCGCTTCTTCATTTCTCCCATCCCAGCAGAGACAAGATCTATGCAGCCCCATGGGGTATATCCCAAAAGATTCACTCCATCAATCTCAACAGCATCTTTCATAGCTTGGATATGGGAGCGAAAATACTCAATTCGATAGTCGTCTTGGATGCTACCATCCTCTTCCACGGTATCAACTGCTCCGATACCATTTTCCACGATAAAGAGTGGAAGGTGGTATCGCTCATACAGACGGCAGAGAGAAATCCTCAGGCCCAAGGGATCTATTGCCCAACCCCAATCGCTTGTTTTGAGATATGGGTTTTTATAGGCAAGAATTTGGTTACCCTCGGTTTTTTCTGCGTTGGTATCTATCGTTGCTACCGTTGAGTTGTAGTAGGAAAAGCCGATATAATCCACCGTTCCCTGACGAATTATCTCGTCATCTTCAGGAGCTTTTTCAATGGTAACTCCCAAGCGATCAAACTCTTTGAGCTGATACGCTGGATAATAACCTCGGCATTGGACGTCCATGTAAAATTTGCGCTTACGGTCTTCCTTGAGGGCCTCATAGACGTCCTCTGGCTGGCAGGTCATGGGGTAGGTGGGAATATAGCAACACATCATTCCAATCTTAAAATCTGGCTGGATGGAATGCCCCAGTAAAACCGCCTTGGCACTTGCAACAAAGACATGATGAGCTGCTTGATAGCGTCCTTGAGGTCCATTGTCATGAATCCCTAGTTGAGCCCAAGCCCGCAAAATATTAATTTCATTGAAGGTCATCCAGTAGCGAACCTTATCACGATAGCGAGTAAACAGAACCTCACAGAAGAAAAGGTACGCATCAATTACATTACGGTCGCCCCAGCCATTATAGCTATCTGCGAGATGCATAGGCATATCAAAGTGATTGAGAGTGATAACAGGCTCAATCTTATACTTTAGCAATTCATCAATCACCGCATCATAAAAGACAAGTCCTTCTGGATTGACTTCTTTTAAGCTATTGGGACAGACTCGAGACCAAGAGATGGAAAATCTAAAGCATCTAAAGCCCATTTCCGCAAACAGAGCAATATCCTCCTTGTAGTGGTGGTAAAAGTCTGTTGCTTGGTGACTTGGATAGTAGCGATCAGGATCAATATAGCCAATCGCTCCTTCTGGCAAAGCATCCTCTCGAGTGACCGTGCCTATACTTCCGTCTTTTCGCTTGAAGGTCACCATCCGAGGCACTTTGTATTTTCCTGCGGTAATGGCATCCAAAGTAGACGGTGTCCTACCGCCCGTCTGGTAGCCTCCCTCGTATTGATTAGCGGCTGTTGCTCCGCCCCACAAAAATGTCTCTGGAAATCCCATGTTTATCCTTTTATCGTCATCTTAGTCAACGGATAACAATACATCGCTTGTCTGAACGGTCTCTTCGGCTTTAAGGCTTACTTGACCAGCTTCATCGGCATTGGTGAGAATAACTGCCACTGTCCGTGAGTAGCCTGCTTTTTCAATTTCTGCAGCTGAGAAGGTAATGAGCTTATCACCCAGGTTCACTTTTTGCCCCGCTGTTACATGTGTTTCAAAACCTTGCCCGTTCATGTTGACGGTATCGAGTCCGATATGAATCAAGACCTCCATGCCGTCCTCACTTGTCAAGCCAACGGCGTGCTTGGTAGCAGCCACCATGCTTACTGTTCCTGCAAAAGGAGCGCAAACCGTTTCCGAACTGGGCTCAATGCCACAGCCAGGACCCATAACACCTTGCGCAAAGACGGGGTCAGGAATCTGATCCAAAGGCAAAACTTTACCGGAGAGTGGTGCATACACCGTTTTCTTCTCGCCCTTGCGAGCAGGCTTTTCTGCCGTAGTATCTTCAGGCAAATTGTCATTTTTTGTGTCATAACCAAAGAAGTAGGTCACGATAAAGGATGCCAGCAGGGCAAAAATCATAGCAAAGACAAAATACAAAGAAACCTTCTCCAAGGAAGAGGGGGAAGCTGAAAATTCCAACAGGACCGCCGCCGACTTGCGCTGCATTTCCTAAACCGCAGATACCGCCAGCAAGCGCAGACATAACAAGAGCGATATAAAATGGTGTCTTGTACTTCAAGTTAACGCCATATACAGCGGGCTCTGAAATAGCAAAGATACAGGTCAAACCAGCTGAGAAAGCATTTTGTTTGATGTCTGGATCTTTACTGCGAAGAGCAACTCCAAGAGCTGAGCCACCCTGTGCCCATTTAGACGGTCCAATAATAGCTCCGATAGTGTTACGACCGTACTGAGCCAGATTGATTTGGCCAATAGGAACAATACCCCAGTGCAGACCAAATACCACCAAGACCTGCCATAAACCACCGAGCAAAATTCCTGTTAAGAGTGGGCTTGCATGCTGAAGGGCAAGGTAGCCATCTCCAACAGCAGATTCCAAAACGCTTACAAGTGGACCAAAAACAAGGAACATTATGGGCACCGTAATGACCAGCTCAATCATGGGGGTGAGGAAATTACGCGCCATTGGATGAATGTGTTTATTACAGAAGCGCTCCACCACGCTCAAGAACCAAACACTGATGATGATGGGGAAGACTCCGCCACCATAGCCACCAGCAGGAACGGTTAAGGGCAGACCTAAGAAGTTTGCTGCTGTACCATCTTTTACGGTTGCTACGATAGTTGGGCTCACCATGGTCAAAGCAAGAGCAACAGCTAGCATCTCATTACATTTAAAGCGATTGGCTGCACAAAAAGCAAGGTAAACCGGTAAAAATGAAAAGATAGCAACATAAATCTCGTTGATGACTATGTAAGCGCCGCTCGTTTCTTGCAAAACCCCAACTTGAAGCAAAATCATCAGTAGGGCACGAATCATGCCGCCACCAATCAAGGCTGGCATAATGGGTGTAAAAATGGATGTTACTAAGTCAATCACTATGTCCAAGAACTTGCCCTTGACTTTAAGGTCATCCTTTTCCACCACATCGATGGCCTGTCCTTGAATGCCGGTTAGTTCCACTACAGCGTCGTAGGCCTTTGTTACTTCATTACCTATGACAACCTGGAATTGACCGCCTTGCTCTACTACATTGATGACGCCTTTAATCCGACTCACTGCCTCTTTGTCCGCCAGACTTCTATCCTTGAGCTTAAAGCGAAGTCGGGTTACACAGTGAGTTAAGGATTGGATATTATCTTTACCTCCGATATCCTCAACAACTTGCTTTGCCAACTGCTGAAAATCCATACTGTCCTCCTTATACATATGCTTTCAGCTTAGAGACTGCCTAACAGGGGTATCCAATCTGTTATTGAAATCTATGGTTTCTTTTTGCTATGAATAGGTATTCCTTATTAATGTATTTTTAAATATCGTGATAAGCACAGGTACTTTTTGCTATCTATGATTCGGATGCCTGCAGTGAAAGAATATGGATATGCTGGACAAGTGGAACTTTCTTGCAAATGAGCGTAATAGGTCCTACCAGACATGCGGAAATAACAGTCCCGATTTCGATGCCGTAGAGCGTATGGAAAAAGATGAGGGAGAGCACGGAGGCAATTACAATCAGCGTGATATCAAAAGCGGCTTTTATTTGTCCGAACTCTTTATGGGACACCCGAGCGATTACCTTTACAATACCTTCACCAGAAACCGTGACAACATCTGGTGCGACTTCTACGCAGATCCCGAAGGCAAGAATGATGCATCCGACTAGCACACAGAGAATCCTTTGCAAAAATCCGGCTGGGTTAAGCCCAGACAGAGTCATCATTCCAATATCGATAAAAGCGCTAAACAGCACATTTGCTACAATCTGCAAAAGTTGTAGAAGCTGAAATTTTCGTCTAAGCAAGAGAATCTGCACCAAGATAAACAGCATGTTGATAAAGAAAGTCATTATCCCAAATGAAAATACGGGAAGTTTTAGTGAAAGCACATAGGGGATACTCGAAATCTGGGACGTTCCAAGATTTGCCTTGGTGATAAAGGCGATGCCAAATGCATTAATGATGAGCCCGATGGTAAACCAAAACCAGCGACTAAGGGTTCTGTTCATCGTAATCCTCCCTTCATAAGATCAGTCCTCTATATACTTCGATGCGACAAGCCTGATCCAGCCAAGAAACTGGTCTTTCTCTTCTGTCGAAAGACAGGACAGGACCGTTTCGTCTATATTGCTGTAGGAGCTATTGATTTGCTTTGCCAGACCCATGCCCTTATCGGTCAGGCTAATAAGAACAGAACGCTTGTCTGCGGGGTTAGCAAAACGTATGACAAGACCGTCTTTCTCCATTTTTTCTAGAAGGCTCGTCATTGTCGCCTTATCAATTATGCACATTTTTCCGATCTGTTTTGGAGAAAGTGCTTGTTTTGAATCTAAACATTCAAGAATCTTTGGCTGGCCAGGGGAAAGCCCCAGGGTTCTAGCCTCTTTTTGCAGAACTTGGTTATGACCGTTAAATAATTGCATCAACTGAAAGTGGAAATTATCCGTCACTGGTATCACCGCTATATAGTTTGAATTCAAACTATATAATAATACGATATGTCACTATGTCAAGAGAAATTTATAGCTGGTGTTTTCAAGAATATTCTAAGAGCCTAACTTTTGTTTTTCTGTTTTATAAGATCGTTGTATTCAGCTAATAGCTCGTCTCGTTCTCCTTTTGAAATATGCGAAGCTAGTCGATTGTTAATTGCGGCCAATCTAAAATCAATGAGAAACCCATCCTGCTTTTTGCTATCTTTCGGTCGGATACTTCTCTCATTGAATTCTTGTAGGCTGCCTTTAAAATCAGTAATCTTTTTATCTGAGATAAGCAACAAAGAATTCGCTACCGTATTGATAAAAGACACATCATGCGTTACAAAGAGCAATGGTCTGTCATAGCCTTGAAGTAAATCTTCTAGGGCTTCTATGGTACGAAGATCTAGAAAGTTAGTTGGCTCATCCATTATCAAGTAATTAAAATCACCCGTTAAAAGCTTCGCCAATTTTACCTTCGCTTTTTCACCGTCACTAAGCACGTGCACTTGCTTAAACACATCATCTGCTTTAAAACCTAAACGAGCTAAAATTATTCTCGTCATTGACTGGTCATAGATCGAGTAAGGCAAAACATTGTCTAGAATTGTCTTTATGCAGTCGAGTGTTTCTTCCAGCTGACTATAATAACCAATTCGTAAGTTTGGATGTGTCCAAACTTCCCCGTGAAGAATCATCTTAAGCAGTGTTGTTTTTCCGGTACCGTTATCTCCCAGTAAAGCGACTTTGCTCATATTGTCTATTGTAAAATTGGCATTCTTAAAAATGACCTTACCATCAAAGCTTTTGTTGAGATTTTCTGCCTTAATGATCACTTTCGCATGAATTTTTTCTCGCTCATCCATACTAAGCTTGATTGCAGTAGTTTGATAGGGCTTGTTCTTCACTTCAAGCTGATTCATTCTCTCCAAAGTAGTTTTTACCTGTTTGTCGAGCTTTTTCTTATTTTGCTGACCGCCCATTTTGTGCAGCCTAGCTTCTGAATTACCCATCCTTTTTGGTGTGGTTTTTACTTTTGCAGACTGCTGCTTTATCGCATTTGCAACGTGTAAAAGACGCTTCTTTTCTTTTGTATAATTCTGATATTCTCGCTCAGCAAACGTATTGCGCTTTTCTCGTTCTGATAAGTAAAATGAATAATCGCCATTATAAATCTCAATTTTCCCGTGTATCAGTTCAAAAATTATCGTACATGTTTGATTAATAAAATCTCGATCATGGGAAACGAGAATAAATCCCTTATTACGAGATTGTAGACGCTTAGCTAATGCATCTTTTTGCTTACTATCCAGATGGGATGTTGGCTCATCAATAAGCACAAAGGTTCTATTGTCGGCTAAAAGATCCTCCAGCTTTTGTCTCTGCCGCTCGCCTGGACTACTATTCTGCTGAGATCCATACTGATCTACGCAACTAAATGTATCATCCGAATCATTAAGCAAATAAGTAATTTTAGTATCCGCATGAACATGCCCTGTATAGTCAGTATCAAGGTTTGAAAGTATCCTCAAAAATGTGGTTTTTCCAGTACCGTTATCGCCAATTAAGCCAATCTTGTCATAGATATTAATAGCTAGATGGTCAATGGCAAATAAAGTTCTTGTACCTACGACTTTTGTTAAAGCATCAACATGTATCATAAATCCTCCTTATACATACCGAGAGGATTTAACCTCTCTCATTATCTAGAAAAGGATTTATTGATTGCCATCTTCTGATACCTTCATAAAACAATTACTAATGGTTATTGTAGCATGTGCCGTTATATCGCTTGATAAAAGTCACCTTTCCAGCGATTCCAAACCTAAATATCCTGATAAAAACAAATAGGTTCCTGGATTCCTTTTTCTACAGTACTACCTTTTTCCATTTCCTGATCTTGGTTCTGAATGTTCCAAAAGGTGCAACGGTATTCACGTGAATAAACTTATACACTTCCCACACGGCTGTTTTGGTCGCTTCATCCGCCCAGACCCTCATATGTGGTTTGAACAATTCTTCCTCACTTAAGTCATCAATCATTGCGTAAATGGAAGCAATATTCTCTTTTAATTTGGTCTTCAACTCTTCTAGTGACAGGTGGGCATAGGTATCAGTAAACCACTGGTATAGTTCACCCAGTTGATTCCACTTAAACTGATCAGACGGAGTACTTACCTTCCGCCCATTTTTCTCACCTTCTTCCCATTGAAGAAGCAAGGTCGTCCAGCCGACTTGATAGGCGAGATTTTCTGCTGGTGTCCGATCAACCTCATCAACACGCTTATCTTTTAACGCCTCAGAGATAGCATCAAATTCAGCAATGTATTTCTCAAAGGTCTTCTTTATCTCTGATTTCAGTTCTTCCTTATTGCTATAGATCCTCATATAATCACCTCTTAAATCTCTAGTCTGTTATTGATTTTGTACTTGCGTATGCGCCAATAAATCGCCCAAATGTCTTTTATCCTTGCGCATGAAACCCGTTAATAACAACAGCACAGCAAATCCGATGCTCATAAAAAACAGCACGATAGCCCATATGTCAAAGTCAGTATAGATTCCATGAATCGTACTCATATGTCCTAGTTGCCATGGTAAAAATTTTGATTACGTTTCTTATAACGCTTGATTGAAAAGATTTACGTTTATAGACGAGTTTTAGACTAGCTTTTCGTTTACCAATACTGCCATCTTTTGCATAATCCAAATAAGCAAAAATTAGAATAATCGGAATAACTGATGTCAATAAAGCAATGAGTTGCGACTGTGTCTCATTCATTTTCGGAATTCCCTTAAAAAACAGGTGATAAACTGCCATGGTTACTCCGAATAACAATGCTAAATACAAAAGGACAACTAGATAGTCAAAACGCAATTCTTTCATGCGATTTCTAAATGATATTGGATTATTTTTAATAAGCGTAATGTATCTCTCCTCGCACATATGATTACACCCTATTTTACCTTTCGAGCTATATTTTCTTACACCAGTAGGATGGGTGCAGGTGGGTGCATTTTCACCAATATCCATCTTGTGCACTCGACCCCAAGCTATTGACATATTTCCACAAACAGCAAAATTACAGCTAACATCCGTTATCATCCCGCCTAAAGCAGCCACAAGCTGCACCTTTTAACAATAGCCACCATAAAACCCAGCTACACAAAGCCTAATCTGCACCCAGCTAGTCCGCCCTTGACAGCAAACACACGCACTCTATATGAAAAGTTTGCGGGAACAAATCAACGGGCGTAATACGAACGGGAGCAAAGGTACCATCCGCAGCAAAACGCGCTACATCACGCGCTAGCGTTGCAGGATCACATGACACGTAGGCTATGGAACGAGCAGGTTGTTTGCAGAGAAGCTCTATGACTTCAGGAGCCAATCCTGCACGCGGTGGATCTACTACGATAATATCTGCTTCACCCTGCGGGAACTCACGTGCGGCATCACCGCCAACAGCATCAATGTTATCTAGCCTTGCTTGCTGCATGTTACGACGTAAATCCTTTACAGCAGGACCATAGCTTTCTACGGCGTATACAAAAGAACAGGCACGCGCTAGGGGGAGGGTAAAGGTGCCCGCTCCACTGTATAGATCCATAGCAACATCATCTGCTTGAGGGTCGAGTCCCTCCATTACCAGCTCAACTAAGCGCTCTGCACCTTTCGTGTTCACTTGGGAAAAAGAGGGTGCCGATAAAAGCATGGTTTCTTCACCGATTTTCTCAGTCCAAAAACCTTTACCGCTTAGGCGCTCCACACCGGCAATCTTACGTGCCTTTGTACGGCCCTTACTCATCACACGAACCACGCTCGTAAGCTTGGCTGCGTCGTTGAGCACGCGTGCAACCTGGGCACGGGGGAATGGTCCAGGCTCTGTCCATAAAGCGACTTCTACATCCTTGGTGCGTTTAGATGCTCGAATACCTACTCGCGTAAAAGATAGATCATGCGAGTTGGATAGGTAGGAGAGTGCGCCCGAAATTGCCTTAGGTAGCTTTGCAAGCTGTTTTGGCAACAACAAGGTCTGGTCAAGCTTGATCAGCTCATTGGTGTTAAGAGCGTGCACGCCAAGCTGTGCACGACCTCCCTTACGTTCAAATCCCAACTCAAGTTTGTTGCGGTACTCCCATTCATCGGAAGGGGAGTTGCATGCATCCACAAGCTCCTCTGTGTAGAGTGGATCAAAATGGCCAATACGGGTGAGGGCATCTACAACATTGGCGCGCTTTGCCACCAGCTGCTGATCATAGTTTATTTGAGCCCATGGACAGCCGCTTGCCAGTTCAGCGGCAGAGCACGCAGCTTCACGATGATAAGGTCCAGCTTCTAAGACCTTGACCACACGTGCTTTGTTATAGGTCTTGCCATAAGAAGTAATTTGTGCGCAAACCGTATCGCCAGGTACAGCGCCATATACAAAGATGGTTTTACCAGTGGTATCGTGTGCTATGGCATCTGTTCCATACATCATTCGTTCAATTGTGAGTGTGAGTGTTTCTGCCATGGTGAATCCATCTGTTAGGGAATATAAAACGTATCGCTGTTGGAGTATTTTATTGCAAAACGTTCGATAAAAGCATGAATCAGAGCTACCCAATAAACAAATCAACAATTTATTAGAGTAGTATCGTTAGAAAACGATACCGCAACGATACCGCACAAAAGAGATGCAAGGTAATCACTATGGACTACATGAGTCATCTTTACGGAAGAGATAAGAAAAAAGTAATAGAATCCTCAAAAGGCAAGGTTTATGAGTATGGTGATCTGAAAAATGGTACGTATGTCATTACGGAGTACCAAATTTTTAAAGGGGTCAGCGTATTTTATAACGATATCCATGTAGCAAAAATGACAAGCTCCCTTCCCGATGTCTTACACACGGTAAAAAGGTATGAGATCAACCATTGTAGGGAAGGCAGATTTGAATGCGTGCTAAGAGACGGAACTATAACCTATATGGAAGCCGGAGATTTTGCTATCAACGTAATAAGCAATAGCTCTCAAGAATCCTTCTTTCCTATAAGTCATTATCACGGTGTTACTTTTTGTATAACACCTTCAGAGTTTGATGAGGAAATACACTGTTTAGAAAGAGTGTTTGGAATAAACTACGAGTCTGTCCTACAAGAGATTTGTTACGAAGATAAACTATTTTTACAGCGGGCTACAGCTGAGATTGAGCATATTTTTTCTGAAATGTATACCGTTTCAGACGATATTATCGTCGAGTACCTACAAGTAAAATTTCAAGAACTGTTTTTGTATCTTATAACGGTGAAAAATACGCTGCTCCATAGTGACAATAACCGGCAGTATTTTGTGAAAAGCAATACTGACATTGTTAAAAAGATCCACGAGTACGTACTGCAAAACTTTGATAAGACCGTAACGTATAAAACTTTGTCTGAAGAGTTTCATATAAAGAGTACGACGATGAAAACCTGTTATAGGAGCATCTACGGTGAAACGATCAATGGAACCATAATCAAAAAGCGTTTGGAGGTGGCTGCGAGTTTATTAAAAGATTCCGCTCTTCCCATTACCCAAATTGCTCTTCAAGTTGGCTATACTGATCACTCTAAATTCTCTAACGCGTTCAAAAAGAAGTACAACCTTACGCCCTCTGCGTATAGAAAGATGTCTAAAACAGTACATTCAGTCTGATTTAGCAAGAAATTAAAGTTAGATAGCCTTAACAATAAACATTGCCTTTATCTTTACAGACACAATGAAGGGAATGTTTATGGAAAGCACAAAGAAATTATCCGTAAAGGATTTGGCAACCATAGGAATCTTTTCTGCAATCATGATTGTAGTGTTTATAGCGTTTTCCATGGTAACGGGGGCATCACTATTCTTTAACATGATTTTTAATGCGGTGTTTACGGCATTAATTTTAGGCCCCTTTTTCGTATACATGGCAATGAAAGTTGGGAAGCCTGGGGTTGCCCTTATTTACAATATCTTGCAAGCAGTTTTAGCAACGCTCTTTATGGGACCGTTTATGTTTCCCTGGTTTTTAGGCGGTGGCATTCTGGCAGAGTTGTCTATGATAGGCACTGATAGCTATAGGAATGTAAAAAGAATTACGATTGCTTGGATTATTACCTCGCTTACAAGAGCAGCTCATGGAATGAGTGAAATTTGGTTCTTTAAAGATGCATTTCTTAAAACGGGAGTATCTTCGGAGCAGGTTCAAATTCAAACACAGTATTATACGGATGAGAAGTGGGTGCTTATTTCTTTGGCATTGACTGCAGTAGCGGCCGTACTGGGATGCTATTTAGGAAATAAAATGACCGAGAAACACTTTAAAAAGATAGGCATACTCCAATAATGCATTTGGATTTACGTTCCAAAATAGCGGTATTTGTAAGTACAGTATTTTTGGCGGCAATGTTGTCCAAAGATACTGTACTTTTTCTACTGGCTGTTATTCTTCTGCTCTATGTATCCATAGTAGGATATGGCAAATCGAGCGTAAAAATCATGCTTGCACTCATATTTATCAGCGCTCTACGGCTGGCTTCAAAAGGAAATGGATTTGGGATTATTCTTCCGGATATGTTTCTTTTTATAGTTATGAGGACCCTGGTTATTGTTTTATCTGTTATACCAATAATGAAAACATCACCAGGCGAGCTCATGGCCGTAATGAAGAAAATGAGAGTCCACAGGAATATAGCTCTGCCACTGATTTTTATGATGAGATTTTTTCCTGTGGTAAAGAGCGAGTTTTCGGAGATTATTGATTCACTTACCTTACGAGGACTGCTCTCTTTTAGAAAACCGCTGGTAATGATGGAATATTTGTTTGTTCCTATGATGTTTTCTGCGTCCAAAATTGCCGAGGAACTAGCAGCTGCATCTGAAGTAAGGGGAATCTCTGCTAGCGGGAAGCACAGCTCAAGGCGAGAAATAAAATTCAGAAAGGTTGATGCTGTTGTAGTCACCTTAGCTGTTCTTTGTACAGTTGGTCTGTACTTTATGGAAGGGGCGATGATAGGGTGATTACACTTGATCAGCTTAGTTTTTCATACAATCAAAATCCTAAAACCATACTCAAAAATATCAATTTAGAAATTCAAAAAGGAGAGGTGGTCGCTCTTATTGGGGCCAGTGGATGCGGAAAGACAACACTAACAAGAATACTAAATGGGCTTGCATATAAATTTTATGCTGGGAATGTAAGCGGAAACATTGCACTAGGAGACATGAATCCCCGTGAGAGGGAACTCTATGAAATAGGAAGACGAGTCGGTTCAATTTTTCAAAACCCTAAAAGTCAGTTCTTTGCAGATAACGTAGCTGATGAAATTGCCTTTGGCTTAGAAAATTATGGAGTAGACCGAGAAAAAATTGCAAAAAGGATTACAGAGGCACTCTCTTCAATTAATGGTGAAGATTTGATTGATAAAGAGCTCCTTCACCTTTCAAGTGGTGAACGACAAAAAATTGCAATTGCCTCTATAAATGCTCTTGATCCACCAATTTATGTTTTTGATGAGCCATCGGCTAATCTTGATATGAAAAGCGTAGAGGCGTTAAGAGCATTGATGCTGTCATTAAAAGCGCAAAGAAAAACAATGGTGATTTCTGAGCATAGAATTTACTATTTACAGGGGCTTGTCGATACCTATTATTACCTTGAGAATGGTGAGATCAAAGCCTCTTTTTCAGAAAAAGAACTTCTTGCAAGTAGTAATGATTTCTTCAAAACAGCGGGACTGAGAGCATATGACCTAGATCGTGTTGTTGGACAAGCAATCTCAAGAGAAGAACTCAATTCAAAGGTACTGGAGTTAGATAAGCTCTGTTTTTCGTATAAGAATAAAAAGCTCATAAGCAACCTCAGCTATTCATTTAAGAGTGGCAATGTCTACGGAATCATAGGGGATAACGGTGTTGGAAAAAGCAGCTTATGTAAACTAGTAAGCGGCCTGCTTAAGGAACAAAAGGGCAGCATAGTCCTTAATGGGCAGCGCATAACGAGATCAAAAAGAAAGAAAAAGATTTATTACCTATCAAATAATACTGACAGCAACCTCTTTGAGGTTTCTCTTGAAGATGAACTGCGTCTAAGCAATCCAAAGGCCGATACAGATGAAATCCTACGTCAGTTTCATTTAGAGACAGTAAAAGCCTTACATCCGCAAATTCTGTCAGGTGGTCAGAAGCAGCGCTTGACCATTGCAGTAGCTGAGCTTTTGGAAAGGGATGTCTATCTGTTTGATGAGCCTACAAGTGGATTAGATGCAAACAATATGCGGCTTATTGCAGAGAGAATGAAGCGACTCCAGGAAAAACAGAAAATTGTTCTTATCATTTCTCATGACTATGAGTTCCTCATGACTGCCTGTAATAAGGTTTTGCATTTAGATGGGCATTCTTTTAAAGAGTTTTCCACCCTAAAAGATAAGGAAAAAATTTTAGATCTATTACAGGGATAGGGTAAAAACGACAATTACTTGTACATGTAAAAGCAAACATTTGTAGCAGAGTATAAATGAGTACTAGCTTCTGTTTATAAGCTGGTTTGTTCGCATGTAAGGCCCCCATTACAAGAAAATAGGGGGTAATAAACAAAAATCGCAATATCCGATTACTAGTATTTATTGCATAAATTACCCAATATCTTGAATATTCTGAAATTCTCGAAATACCTAAAACTTTTGTAAGAAATGTGTAAATTCAGGACGAAAAATTACAAAAAAGATAAATGAAATTTCAAGTGAAAAATAGAAAGTCCAGTTAATTCTCATAGTTTATGCTGGATATATGGTTAGTTTATGAGTTGTTTAGTATTTCAAGACCGTTAACAGACGCAAATATACCGTTCAGATTTTCTCGTTGCATTACTGAATAATGAATGTATATTGATAATCGTAAATCCACGGGCGTGGTACTTGGTTGTGCTACGGTGCCGTGTTGGTAGTGGTGCATGCATACGCATGTACAATCCAGATACGTCGCAGGGATGCGACATTGAAAGGAGGAGGGACAATGGCTAACGGACTCTACGTCCACAGCGAGATTGGCTCTCTGAAGAAGGTTTGCCTTCACCGCCCTGGCGAGGAGCTTCTCAATCTTCCCCCCGATGAGCTTGGTCGTCTTTTGTTCGACGACGTACCTTTTCTTGAGGTAGCTCAGGCTGAGCATGACAAGTTTGCTGAGCTTCTTCAGGAGGCAGGTGCTGAGGTTGTATACCTCGAGAAGTTGACTGCTGAGGCACTTGACGCTGCTGGTTCTCGTGAGGAATTCACTAATCAGTGGCTCGACGAGTCTGGCCTTCATGGTGCAACCGCTCGTGCAGCCGTTAAGGAGTTCATGGACTCCATTACTGATACCCAGACTTTTGTAGAGAAGTCTATTGCTGGTATCCGTAAGAATGAGCTTGAGCTTCCCACCAACTCCACCGCTCTTCTTGACGAGATTGTTGGTCATGACTCCGATGGCGAGTCTGACCTTTTGATTGACCCCATGCCTAACACCTACTTCACTCGCGATCCCTTCGCAATCGTAGGTAAGGGTGTTAACCTCAATCGTATGTACTCCGTAACTCGTAACCGCGAGACCCTCTTCGGTAAGTACATCTTCCGCGATCACCCTGAGTACAATGACGCTCCTTTGTGGTTCCGTCGTGACTCTGCAGCTCACACCGAGGGCGGCGACGTTCTTAACATCAACGCTCACACCCTGGCTGTTGGTATTTCTCAGCGCACCCAGGCTGCTGCTATTGACATCATGGCTCAGAACATGTTCTGGGAGAAGGGCGACGAGTGCGAGATCGACACCATCTACGCATTTGACATTCCTTCCTCTCGTGCATTCATGCACCTTGACACCGTCTTTACTCAGATTGATGTTGACAAGTTCACCATCCACCCAGCAATCATGGGTACGCTGCGCGTATTCAAGCTCACCAAGGGTGCTGCTGAGGGCGAGATCAAGATCGAAGAGATGAACGACACCCTCGAGCACATTCTTGCAATGGCTATGGGTCTTGACGCTGTTAAGCTCATTCCTTGCGGTGGCGGCGATCCTGTTGCAGCTGCTCGTGAGCAGTGGAACGATGGTTCCAACACCCTGTGCGTTGCTCCTGGTAAGATTTGCGTATATCAGCGCAACTCTGTTACCAATGACGTACTGTACAAGGAAGGTCTTGACCTTCTCGTTGCACCTTCCGCAGAGCTCTCCCGCGGCCGTGGTGGCCCACGCTGCATGAGCATGCCTTTTGTACGTGAGGATCTCTAGTCTTATAGAGTTCTAGGTCTCGGTCCGGGGGTGAGTTACACTCATCTCCGGACTAGTACTGTTTAATTAGGTACTATCCGGGAGTTCCCGGTTGTTGTTTTCTATTTGAAAGGATCAGATCTATGGGTGTAAGCCTTTCTGGTCGCAGCTTCCTTAAGCTGCTTGACTTCTCTACCGAGGAGATTAACTACTTGCTTGACCTTTCCGCTGAGTTCAAGCGCATGAAGATGACTGGTGTGCCTCACCGTTATCTTGAGGGCAAGAATGTTGCTCTTATTTTTGAGAAGACCTCCACTCGTACTCGTTGCGCATTTGAGGTTGGCGCTTATGACCTTGGTATGGGCGTAACTTATCTTGAGCCTACTGGTTCTCAGATGGGCCACAAGGAGTCCGTAGAGGACACCGCTCGCGTACTTGGCCGTATGTATGATGGTATTGAGTACCGTGGTTTTGATCAGGATGTCGTACAGGAGCTTTCCGATAAGGCTGGCGTACCTGTATGGAATGGTCTGACCGACGATTTCCACCCCACTCAGATGCTTGCTGATATCCTTACCGTTAAGGAGAACTTCAACAACGACATCAAGGGTAAGACCCTGGTATTCATGGGCGATGCTCGTAACAACGTTGCTAACTCCCTTATGGTTGTTTGCGCCAAGCTTGGCATGAACTTTGTTGCTTGCGGTCCTGAGGAGAACATGCCTGCAGAGGATCTTGTTGCTACTTGCCGCGAGATTGCTGCTGAGAATGGTTCTACCATTACCCTTACTTCTGATGTTGCTGAGGGTGTAAAGGGTGCTCACGTTATCTACACCGACATCTGGGTATCCATGGGCGAGCCCGATGAGCTTTACAAGCAGCGCATTCCTCTGATGGAGCCTTACCGTGTAACCTCTGAGGTTATGGCTATGGCTGCTCCTGATGCTATCTTCATGCACTGCCTGCCTTCCTTCCACGACACCAACACCAAAAAGGGTGCTGAGGTTGCTGAGAAGTTTGGTATCACTGAGATGGAAGTTACCGACGAGGTATTTGAGTCTCCTGCTTCCAAGGTTTTCCAAGAGGCAGAGAACCGCATGCACACCATTAAGGCTGTAATGTACGCAACCCTTAAGTAAGCATGTACTAATATAAGTGGTACTAAGACCTCCTTGGTCCAATCCAGGGAGGTCTTTTAGAGAGGTGCCATGCTTACTCGTATTTATTTCAGCGTTATGTATGTGTTGAGCTAAACTTTAGTTTCGGACAATGTTTTTCTTTCTATGTCAAGAACTGTTCCATGAACGGCTACTTAACTTATACAATAAAAGTGAGAAAAACTGCAGTATTTATGCATAAAACTATACTGAAATGAAACTACAACTATTTTTTAGAAAAGAATAAAAAAAGAGGGACACGAAAAGTGTACTGGTAATATGCTAGTAAGCTATTTTCAAGTCCATCTACAAGTTTTTTTAAAAATCAAGGTTGTTGTTAAAACTACGCTCACCGACTATTGAATAACGGTCAGAAATATTATGTGCATTTTTGCACTGAATCTGCAAAAATCAGTATGTAAGTGATAGGCAGCATTTTAGTTGTTCTATTTTTGTTCGTTGTTGCTTATGTTTCTCACGAAAGGAGAACGGTCATGGCAGACCAGGCACAGCCTAAGAAGAAGAGGGAGATGCTTACATCCTTCTCCATCATCTTCATTATCCTTGCAGCAGTATGTCTGATTACTATTGCAATAGCAGGCACCACTGCGGATGTTACCGGCGCTACGCTCGGTGACTTCACGATGGCTCCCGCTAGGGGTTTTGCAGACGCTATTGACGTTTGCTTGTTCGTAATGGTTCTTGGTGGATTCCTTGGAATCGTAAACAAGACCAACGCTCTTAATGATGGTATTGCAACACTCGTTCGTAAGATGGGCGGCAATGAGATCAAGCTTATCCCTATTCTTATGGCTCTGTTTGCTATTGGTGGCTCCACCTATGGTATGTGCGAAGAGACCGTAGGTTTCTATGCTCTGCTTTCCGCAACCATGATGGCTGCTGGTTTTGATACCCTTACGGGTGCAATGATGGTTCTTCTTGGTGCTGGTGTTGGTTGCCTTGGTTCTACCGTAAACCCCTTTGCAACTGGTGTAGCAGCAGCAGCTCTTACTTCTGCTGGCATTGAGGTTAACCAGTCCATCGTTATCTTCTTGGGCGTTGCCCTTTTGGTTGTTTCTTATCTCATCGCTGTATTCTTTACCATTCAGTATGCAAAGCGTGTTAAGGCTGATCCTTCTCGTACGCTTCTTTCTGCTACTGAGGTTGAAAATGCAGAGGCTACCTATGGTGGCGCTTCTGAGGAGACCGGCAAGGACGTTAAGCTTACCGGCAAGCAGAAGGCTGTTCTGGGCATTTTTGCTGCAGCATTTATCATCATGGTTATTTCCTTCGTACCTTGGGAAGACCTTAATGTAAATGTATTTGTTTCTGATGCTGCTTCTCACGAAGAAGTTACCGATATTACGGCTGACGATCTCATTGACACCTATAAGGATCAGAAGATTGGTGACCTTGCATTCGATGGTGATGTAAAGGGTACGCTTACCACTTCTGTTACCGACAATGCTGGTTGGTCCTCTTTCTTGACCGGTACCCCTCTTGGTCAATGGTACTTTGCAGAGTCCACCACTTGGTTCTTGCTCCTTGCTATTATTATTGGTGTTGTTGGTGGCCTTTCCGAGCATGAAATCGTTGATGAGTTCATGGCCGGTGCTGGCGACATGATGTCCGTAGTAATGATCATTGCTCTTTCCCGTGGTGTATCGGTAGTTATGAGCTCTACTGGTCTTTCTACCTACGTTTTGAACGCTGCGGCTACAGCTCTTGCAGGCACTTCGGGTGTTGTCTTCTCTGTTGGTAGCTACCTGCTGTACTTCCTGCTGTCCTTCCTCATTCCTTCCACCTCTGGTATGGCAACCGTGTCCATGCCTATCATGGGACCTCTGGCTCAGCAGCTTGGCTTCAACCCTGCAGTTATGATCATGATCTTCTCTGCAGCTTCCGGTGCTGTAAACCTGATTACTCCTACTAATGGTGCAATCATGGGTGGCTTGGCTCTGTCTCGTATTGAGTACGGTACATGGGTTAAGTTTGCTATTAAGGTTGTTGGAACCATTGCTTTGGCTTCCATCATCATCCTTACCATCGCAATGATGGTTCTCTAAGCTACGCGCTCGCATAGATAGAGTAATAAACCGCCTCACCTAAGTGGGGCGGTTTTTTTAAATCAAAAATCAGTGAAGAAAAAGGTGAATAAGAAGTTCTCATTCACCTTTACCGGCATGTAGAACTATTTTATTAACGTTAGTACGTCATACCCATAGCTTCACGTACCTCATCCAAGGTTTTCTCGGCAAGGGCGTTTGCTTTTTTATTGCCTTCATGCAGAATTTCTTTGATGTAGGGAAGATTTTGCTCATATGAACGACGGCGCTCGCGTATAGGAGCAAAGTAACTATTAACCACTTCGGTAACATAGCGTTTGAGCTGTCCGGACCCGCCCATACCAATTTCTTCTGCGATTTCTTGGGGCTTACGGCCAGTACAGATACTTGCGGTGGTAAGCAGTGCGCTTACGCCAGGGCGATTCTCGGGATCAAAGGTGATGGCACGCTCAGAGTCTGTTTTGGACTTCTTAATAAGCTTGGCGGTTTCTTCCTCGGTCATGCACAAAGAGATGGCGTTACCGTAAGATTTGGACATTTTTCGTCCATCAAGACCGGGAAGTAGTGGGGTAGAGGTGAGTAGACCGGATACCTCGGGAAACACTTTGCCATAGCGCTCATTAAAGCGACGAGCAATTTTGCTGGTAATTTCAATGTGAGGCAACTGATCGCGCCCTACGGGTACGAGATTACCCTTGCAGAACAAGATGTCACAGGCCTGATGTATGGGATAGGTAAGGAGTAAGCCGGTAAGTGCATGGCCAGAGGCTGCCTGCTCTGCCTTGACGGTTGGATTGCGCTTGAGTTCTGCTTCGGTCACTAACGATAGGAAGGGAAGCATAAGCTGATTTGCTGCGGGAACTGCAGAATGGGTAAAAATCATAGTCTTATTGGGATCAATGCCGCAGGCAAGATAATCCATAACCATGTTGTACACATTGTCCTGGATGTGCTCCGTGGTATCTCGATCCGTGATGACCTGATAATCCGCAATAATAATATTGGTGGCTACACCAAGGTTTTGCAGACGAACCCTCTGTGCAATGGTGCCAAAGTAGTGGCCAAGGTGTAAGCGTCCGGTAGGGCGATCACCCGTAAGCATGGTATAGGGTGCAACATTGCCAGATTCAATGTCATGATGGATATCATTGCTGCGCTTAAGCGCAACTTCGTAACTACCCTCGTTGGGCATAATAGTCCTTTCACCATTGGTGCAATTATGTAACAGGTAACCTACTTAGTGTAGTGCATTTAGCAGATAAAGGTTGCGGTCAGTGTGTGCGCTTGCACAGTAAGGTTATCGGCATCGGTGGATGTTGGTGGATAAATTATGTGGAGCCAACGTCCCATGGTTCGTGGTGCATGACATAAGAGTGTGGGAAAAAGGTTGCAAGCGCAATATGTGGTGTTGGACGCAAATTATCTACCTGCAGCTCTTTACAAAACCCCTGTTCAGCGTCTACCATATATTGTGGTTATAGATAAATTGAGCAACAATATTTTGTGGTTTAAGGAAAATTGTGCATACTTAAGGCCCACAAATAGAGTAGGATAGACGGTGTCGAAGAAAGCAGCGTAGCTTATCGGTTTTCTCGGTAGCTCAATCTGCATAAAGAAGAAAGTTTCTGCCATGAAGATTATTAAGCGTAACGGTTCTGAGGTTATTTTTGACATCAAAAAAATCTCTAACGCTATTACCGCCGCCAATAATGAAGTTCCCTCTGATATGCGTCTGACACCGCGTCAGATTACCTATGCGGCAGAGAATGTACGCGATCGTTGTGAGGATGCAGGCCACACGGTTACAGTAGAAGAGATTCAGGACATGGTTGAGGATGAGATCATGGCTCTGGATCGTTTTGAGGTGGCTCGTAAGTATATTATTTATCGCTATCTTCAAAGCCTTAAGCGTCAGAAGAACACTACGGACGACAAAATCTTGTCGCTCATTGAGTGCAATAACGAGGACGTAAAGCAGGAAAATTCTAACAAGAACCCAACCGTTAACTCGGTGCAGCGCGATTACATGGCCGGAGAGGTTTCCAAAGACCTTACCATGCGTATGCTGCTGCCGGAGGACGTAGTAGCGGCTCATAATGAGGGCATTATCCACTTCCACGATGCAGACTATTACGCGCAGCACATGCACAACTGTGACTTGGTCAATCTGGAGGACATGCTGCAAAACGGCACGGTTATTTCGGGCACTATGATAGAAAAACCTCACAGCTTTTCTACTGCGTGCAACATTGCAACGCAGATTATTGCTCAGGTTGCTTCTAACCAGTATGGTGGCCAGTCCATCTCTCTGTCTCACTTGGCGCCCTTTGTTGACGTTTCTCGTAAGAAGATTCGCTCACAGACCATCGACGAGCTTAATAGCCTTGGCGTGGAGCCCGCTGCAGACAAGCTGCAAGAGATTGTAGAGAAGCGCCTTCGTGATGAGATTCGTCGCGGTGTTCAGACCATCCAGTACCAGGTGGTCACGCTGATGACTACCAATGGCCAGGCACCGTTTGTAACCGTGTTCATGTATCTCAATGAGGTTGAGGATGAGCGCACCAAGAAGGATCTGGCACTTATCATCGAGGAGACCCTGCGTCAGCGTTATGAGGGCGTTCGTAACGAGCAGGGCGTGTGGATTACCCCCGCGTTCCCCAAGCTTATTTATGTCCTTGAGGAAGATAACATTGAGCCTGGTCAGCCCTTCTTCTACCTAACGCAGCTGGCTGCTAAGTGCACGGCCAAGCGCTTGGTACCCGATTATATTTCTGAGAAGAAGATGAAGGAATACAAGCTCTCTACTGGCGAGAAGGAAGGTGAGGGTGATACCTTTACCTGCATGGGATGCCGTTCTTTCTTGACGCCCGATCGCTCTGAGGGCGGCTTTAACAATATCGCTCATGCTAAGAATTATGTTCCCGGCAAGCCCAAGTACTACGGTCGCTTTAACCAAGGTGTTGTAACCATCAACCTTCCCGATGTGGCACTGTCTTCTGGTGGTGACATGGATCGTTTTTGGGAGATTTTTGATGAGCGCCTTGAGCTCTGTCATAAGGCATTGCGCTGCCGCCATGAGCGTTTGTTGGGTACGCTTTCCGATGCAGCACCCATCCTGTGGCAATACGGTGCCCTTGCTCGCCTGAGCAAGGGAGAGCCCATTGATAAGCTGTTGTATGGCGGCTACTCCACCATTTCTTTGGGCTACGCTGGCCTGTATGAGACTACACGCTTTATGACGGGGCACTCTCATACGGATCCGGAGGCTACACCCTTTGCACTTTCTGTTATGCAGCACATGAACGATAAGTGCACGCAATGGAAAGAGGCTGAGGATATAGACTACTCACTGTATGGTACGCCTCTTGAGTCTACAACCTATAAGTTTGCCAAGTCATTGCAGCGTCGCTTTGGTGTCATTCCTCATATCACGGACCACGGCTACATTACTAACAGCTATCACGTGCACGTTTCTGAAACCATTGATGCGTTTACGAAGCTTGCTTTTGAGAGCCAATTCCAACGCCTGTCTCCAGGAGGGGCTATCAGCTACGTTGAGGTTCCTAACATGCAGGATAACCTGGAAGCTGTTGTAAGCGTTATGCGTTTTATTTACGACAACATCATGTATGCCGAGCTCAATACCAAGAGTGACTACTGCCAGGAATGCGGCTATGACGGTGAGATTACGATTATCGAAGATACGGATGGCAAACTGATTTGGGAATGCCCACGTTGCGGCAATCGTGATCAGGATAAGCTCAATGTAGCACGTCGTACCTGCGGCTATATTGGTACCCAGTTCTGGAATCAGGGCCGTACCGAAGAGATTAAGGACCGCGTACTTCATCTCTAAGCGGTATATGTTGTAACAACTAATGCGGGCTGCCTAGGTAGCTCGCATTTTTGTACACATGCTTCGTAGTATACTTTTGCAAAGGATTTCACCATGCATTACGCAGGTATCAAATATTCGGATATTGCCAACGGCACAGGCGTGCGTACCTGTTTGTTTGTATCGGGATGTCGCAGGCATTGCAAGGGATGCTTTAATGCTAAGACTTGGTGCTTTAGCTTTGGTGAGGAATTTACAGAAGAGGTTGCAAACACCATTGTAGAAAGCCTACGTCCCAGCTGGATTGAAGGGCTTACCGTATTGGGTGGCGAGCCTATGGAGCCGGAAAACCAGCGTGGTTTGGTAGCATTTTTTGAGCGCGTACGCAAAGAATTTCCCAACAAAAGCATCTGGTGCTACACAGGTGATACTTGGGAAGAGATCAATGAGGGCGGCTTTCACCATACCGAGGTAACAGATCGTATTTTGGCCTGCCTCGATGTGCTGGTTGATGGCATGTTTATAAAGGAGCTCTACGATATTACCCTGCGCTTTAGAGGGTCTTCTAATCAACGCCTTATAGATGTACCCCAATCGCTTGAGGCAGGGCAAGTAGTGTTATGGGAAGACGAGAAGGTCTACAGCACTCATAGCATGGACTAACGCAATATGGATTAACGAGACAGATATCGGGCCATAGACTGCAGCGCTTTACGATAGCCAGCAAGACCCAGTCCCACAATGGTCTCAAAGCATGCTTGACGAATATAGGAGACCTGGCGGAAGTCCTCACGAGCATCCACTGCGGAGATATGTACTTCAATGCAGGGAATTTGTACCGCTTTGAGAGCATCAAGTAGGGCAATGGACGTGTGGGTATAGGCACCGGGATTACAGATAATACCGTCATAGATACCATAGGCATGCTGAATTTCATCCACGAGATCTCCCTCATGATTGGATTGAAAACAGCTGCATTCCTCAAAACCTAGTTTACCGGCTTCATCCTGGCATAGGTCGATAAGATCGGCATAGGTTTGAGCGCCATAAATTTGTGGTTCACGGATGCCTAACATATTAATGTTTGGTCCGTTCAATACCAACACCTTTTTATGGGCTGCTGGTTTTGTTTGAGTACCTTGTCTGTTTTGCGCGCTCGGTCTGTGTGAAGCAGAAAAAGAAACAGCCTTGCGCGTGGCTGGTGCATTATCCAGGGCGGCAACAAGTGTTGAAATATCATCGTTGGCGTTTATAGTCTTGGCAGCAGCGTTAGCACCCACACCTGCCTGTGCATCTTGCGTGTCTTGTGTTGCAGTCATGAGTGCTTGCGCTTGAGCAGCAAAGGATTGGCGACGAGCAGGACTAATGTGAACGCGTACAGCACCACGTGGGCGCTCGGGAGGCGTAGTTTCATTATTTTTTGAACCAATGAGCAAGGTAAAGCTTTGATATACCTTCTCGACAACCGTAGGTCCAAACACAACTTCTATACCGTGGTCCCCACGAGAAACAACCCCTAAAACGCTATCAAGTGCCGCAAGCTCATCCTCATTTACTAGGGCAACATTGCTCAGGCTGAGCCGCAGACGGGTCATACAGACCGTGCTGGTGAGCACGTTTTGTTTACCGCCAATGTTATCCAAAATGTGTGCTGCGACGTTTTCATAGTTCATGATTGCTTGTGCGAGAAATCCCCGTTACATCCTTACTCTTTGAAGTGCTTTTACATGCTTTGTTAAACGATAAGTATTGCACGCTACACTGTTTTGCAAGTATATATATCTATGAGTTGTGCTCAGCTCTCCGTAAATGGCAGCTGCAGTGGGGATTTTGTGACGCTCTTTAGTAAAAGCCTTACGTTAGAGATCAAGAAGGTTCTTGGTAGCTTCAGCGTCTGTTTGAGGAGATCCCGTAGTCTGAACTACATGGTCTGACCAGCTATAATACAAGTCCATACGCTGTTTTGCCAGCGCCTGGATACCCTGTGTTTGCGAAAGCGGTCGATCCTCAACAGAAAGTTCGTTGAGTGGGCGGTCAATCATGACCACCACTGAATTACGATGCAGTAGATCATGGTTTTCTGGACGGGTAACCACCCCACCGCCACAAGAGATGATAAGTCCAGATTCATGGCTGTACTGTGCCAATACCTGCGTCTCTATGTCTCTAAAAGCGGCCTCACCATACTGCGTGATATAGCGTGCTGGCGACATACCACACGCAAGAGCTGTTGCATCGTCAAGATCAACAAAGGGACGCTGAAGCATATGCGCAAGCTTTCTACCGGTAGAAGACTTGCCAGAGCCAGGCATGCCGATAAAGGTAATGTTTAAAATCTGACGTTGGAGGTCCTTCTCGATGGCCTCAATATACTCTTCAGGAAGAGCGCGCTGCTGCCAAAGTTTAGAGGAGGCCCAGGCCTGAGCAACGAGCATGGATAAACCGGTTTGAGCAGGGATTGCTAGCTGGTGTGCCTGTTGACAAAGACGCGTGCGTATTGGATTGTACACAATATCTAATACGCCTTTGAGCTGTGAAAACGCTTGAAGCGTCTGTTGAGATACAGGTGAGGTGGAGTCGTGAGGATACATACCTACCGGCGTGGTATTAACAATGAGCGTGGCATCCTGATGCTGTGGCAGCAGGTTGGTGTAGGTGGTCGTGCCCGTGCGAGAAACCACAACGGGCTGTGCTTGTACCTGCTTAAGTACATAGCAAATGGCGCGTGAAGCACCACCGCTACCCAACACAAGCACCTTTTTGTTGGTAAGCACGTCGGTAGCATTACCGGCAAGCTGGGTTGTGCAAAACCGTTCAAGCATCCAAGAAAAACCGAGCACATCGGTATTCTCGGCATAGATGGTATTGTTAGAAAGACGCACCAGCGTGTTAGCAGCACCCAGCTCCTGTACCGCTTGAGAGTGTTCGTCGGCCAGCTGAGCGGCGGCACGCTTGTAGGGGATGGTTACATTAAGTCCCTGCCAGCCGTCAGCATGGATGAATGTCTCGAGTTGTTCCGGCTCAAGCTCATAGTGTGCATAGGGGGCGCTACCCAGCTGCGCATGGATTTTGGAAGACCAGCTGTGCGCAAGCGTGCGACCAACAAGTCCATATGGCGTAGAGGGGATGAGGGTCGCCGGGTTTTGTGGATTGTTGTGTGCAGAAGCGTGTGTTTGATCTGCCATTACACCAGCTCCGAATAGCTTCCAAGGTAGCGGAACTCCTCACATACGTCACTCAAGCTGTTCATGAGCAGTGCAAACTGGGGAGCAGCAACGGGACATTCTATATCAAAGTAGAACATAAACTCGAAGTCACGATCTGGGATGGGGCGACTTTCCAGCTTACAAATATTGATGTCCAGCGCATAAAATCGAGAAAGCACTTTGTACAACGTACCTGGTTCATGGCCAACCACAAGCATAAGAGAACTGCGGTCCGCACCCGGATACACCTCAAGACCTTTGCTGATGCAGGCAAAGCGAGTGTAGTTGTTCCCTTTGTCCTGCACATTCTTTGCAAGGGTAACTAGGCCATACAGCTCGGCGCACCAGCGGCTCGAAAGAGCGGCGCTTGTGTTGTTTGGTGACTGAGCAACAAGCTGTGCTGCCATCGCGGTATTCTCGACAACATGGACGGTAATGGCTTTATGGGCGTCCAAAAATTCAGAAGACTGTGCAATTGCCTGGGGGTGACTATAGATATCGGTCACCTCTTCCATACGGGTGCCCGGCTTTGCCAAAACGCAATGATCCACCTTAAGGCGCAGTGTGCGGGCTATGTGGAAGTCGTATTTCATCATAAGGTCATATACTTGCGTGACCGAACCAGCGGTTGAATTTTCCAAAGGAATGACGCCATAGCGACTAAAGCCCATATCAACAGCGTTAAAAACGCCTTCAAAGGTGTTAAAGAAGGATATGTTGGGATGTCTAAAGAGCTTATCGGTGGCAACTTGAGAGTAGGCTCCTTCAACGCCTTGGCACGCCACAAGTGCTGTTTGTGGGAACAGGTCTGGCGTGTTGGCTTGGGCCGCTAAGATGCTATCGCCCAAAAGCGTATTGCTGGTGGGACCATCAAGCTGTGTATGTTCGGCTGCGCGGGCTGTTTCCATAAGGAGCGAGAAGAGGATTTGGCTTGAGCTTTTGAGCGCGTCAGGAACTTGTGAGGCTACATAGGCGAGCTTTGCACGCTCACGACTGGGGTCCAGTATGGGTAAGTTATGTGCAGCTTTATATGCTGATACCTCAGAAACACAGTGCATACGCTGCACAAATAGATCAATAATACTGTCATCAATCTCGTCTATGCGCTGACGAATGTCGGAAAGATCTTGCATACCAACCCTATTTCGTGTCTAAGTCTGTGTTTGAACGTGAGTCTAAATCCGTGTTTACATGTTTTTGAGTAGCAAGAGCCTTTGCAAATGAAGCATAGGTCTGCTGTGCTGGATAGGAAATAAGCTGATCTAACAGGGCAATACCCATGATAGCTTCTGCTACTGGAACAGCGCGGGGAGCAATACAAGGATCATGGCGCCCAACCACAGCAAGGCGTGCGTTATGTTTTTGCTGCATATCCACAGAATCCTGCTCAAGACCAATGGAAGATGTTGGTTTAACGGCCATTCTAAACAGCAGGGGAGCGCCCGTAGTAAGGCCGCCCAGATTGCCGCCCGCATTATTGGTAAGAGGAGCAATAGTGTTTTGTTCCATGTGATAGGCATCATTGTGTTCAGAGCCGCGCATCAATGCTGCTTCAAAGCCTCGGCCAAATTCCAGTCCTTTTATGCCGCCAATGCCAAACACAATCCGTGCAATGGCGGATTCAATGCCATCAAACAGCGGTCCTCCTACACCTGCAGGCAACCCTGTAGCCACGCACTCAATAATGCCACCTACCGAGTCCTTATCATGGCGTGCTTGTGCAATGGCTTGCTGCATCTGTGCGCTGGCCTGATCATTCAAAACAGGAAAAGGACGTCCATCGTGAAGCGCTTGCATCTGCTGGTACAGCAGATGTCGAGAAGCGCTGTCGTTGTGATAGGCTGCAAAGTGCTCATCCGCAATACCGGCCACCTCACTGAGGTGAGCTGCAACAAAAATGTCATTGTGCTCAAGCATCTGGAGGGCAATACCACCGGCAATGCAAAGAGGCGCGGTCAGTCTGCCAGAAAAATGCCCACCGCCGGCCACATCTTGGAAGCCCAGCCATTTTTGCTGTGCGGGAAAGTCTGCATGACCAGGACGAGGAATGCGGACCAGCTCATCATAGTCTGCCGAGTGCGTATTGTTGTTTTTGATGAGTGCACAAAGAGGTGCGCCGCAGGTGTAGCCATCGGGATTAAGGCCAGACACAAAGTGAGGTGCATCTGCTTCCTTACGTGGCGTAGACCAAGCAGCTTGTCCCGGTGCGCGTCGCGCCATAAAGGCCGCTAATGCTTGTTGGTCAATATAAAACCCGGCAGGAAGACCCTCTATACATACGCCAATGGCATCGGAATGAGACTGTCCAAACAGGTTGATACGCACGCTTGTGCCAAACGTAGATGCCATATTATTCCTGTACCTCTTCTATCTTCTCAACAAGCCCGCCCAGTTGGGCATAGTCCTCAAAGAAATGAGGATATGACTTAGTAACACAGTGTGCACCGCGAATAATAACGTCGCCCTCACAGCGTACGGCGGCAAGGGCGGCCATCATGGCAATGCGATGGTCATTGGAAGCATCCACCACGCCACCCTTGAGCTGCTCAACGCCTTCGATAACCAGTCCATCGTCCTGAATGTGGATGGTAGCACCAAGGGCACTCAGGCCCTGGCATACCGTTTGCAGGCGATCAGATTCCTTAAGCCGCAGGCGCCCCGCGCGCGTGAGCTGGGTAGTTCCCTTACCCAACGCTGCAACGACGGCAAGGGGAGGAACCAGATCTGGAAAATCGGCAACGTCTAAGACACAGGCATCAATATGATCTGCCAGTGCCAGCGCGGATTTACCCTTACGAGAAATGCGTGCGCCAAAGCGGGCAAGTGCTGCCATGATGGAGCGATCACCCTGCGCGCTTGATAGATTGAGCTGGTTGACAGCAATGCCGTTACCGCCCAAAGCTGCGGCGCACAGCCAAAATGCCGCATTGGACCAGTCTCCTTCTACATACGCTGTCTGCGGTGAACTATACCGAGCAGAGCCATCAACCGTATAAATGGTGACCTTCTGATCAAATTCAACGGTGCGCTCTGTGTATACGGGTACGCCAAACTGCTGCATGGCATTGATGGTAAGTTGGATATACGGACGAGATTCTACGGGTTCTGTAACCACAACCTGCAAGGTGTCCGATAAGAGCGGGGCAGCCATAAGCAGGCCGCTGACATATTGAGAAGATACATTGCCAGGCATTCTAAAAATACCTGCATGCATAGCACCAGAAACCATCATGGGTACCGTGCCTTGCGGAGTTATTTGAGCACCAGATGCAATGAGCTGTTCATATAAAGGAGAGAGCGGCCGTTGCGGCAGTTTGCCGCCCATGGAAAGAGCTGCCTTAGTACCAAGAGCACAGATTACTGGAAGTAAAAAGCGCAGGGTGGAACCGGATTCACGACAATCAAGTTTTGCACGAGGCATCCAAAAGTGACGTCCACGCTGCTTGATGGGCACAACCCTAAAGCCCGTTTGTGTTCGAGTAATGTGTGCGCCCAGCTCCCGTAGGCAGTCTACCGTTGCCATGATGTCGGCGCTTGTTGTATCGCATTCAAGATTGCAGGGCTTATCGGCAAGAGCTGCGCAAATGAGCAAGCGGTGGGCAACCGATTTGGATGAGATTGCGTTCACAGAGCCGCTGAGCTCATGCGGGGTAATTTTGACGTCCATCATACTCCTTTTATTTGCTACAGCCGGCTTTGCCGCAGCCTGCGTCAATAAGGTCTTGTAACTGGGTGAGGGAAATTGGTTTTATTTCTACAGCACCAATGGTGGTAGGTACGATGAGGTTAACGCTTTGAGCGAGACGTTTTTTGTCATGGGTAGCATATTCAAAGAGGGTTGCGTGATCAACGTCTGTGTTAGTGGGCAGACCATGTGCTTGGATGATTTGTGTAATGGGTTGAAGCAAATAAGGATCGCACCAGCCCAGCTTGGCAGCGCCGCGCACCAGGCAGCACAGGCCAATGGCAACACTGCTGCCGTGACCAAGACTAAAGTTACTTGCTGCTTCAACGGCATGGCCTATGGTATGGCCAAGGTTAAGCGTTTGACGCATACCCTGTTCCGTCTCATCCGCCTGCACAATATCGCGCTTGATCTGCACGTTGCGCACAATAATATCTATTAGCGCTTGCGTGTTGTAATCAGAACCAAGCAAAGGTTTGCTCATCAGCCGATCAAACATTGCTCTATCCGCTAGCACGGCATGTTTGATAATCTCGGCGGTGCTATCACGAAACAGTTCAGGCGCTATGGTTGCCAGAACATCAACATCTGCAACGACTGCCTGTGGCTGCAAAAAAGCGCCCGCAAGATTTTTACCGGCCTGCAGATCAACTGCGGTTTTGCCGCCCACAGAAGAATCGACCATGGCAAGCAGCGAGGTGGGCACCTGCACAACGTCTATGCCGCGCAAATACAGGGCTGCACACAGGCCAGCTATGTCTCCGACCACACCGCCGCCCAAGGCAACTATTACATCCTTGCGAGAAAGCTGCGCCGCAGCAATGCTCTCCAACAGGTCAGATAAGGTGCCAAAATGCTTGGACTTCTCGCCAGCTTCAAACGCTGCCGAGAAAACCGTGTAGCCTGCCTGCGTAAGCGCATCGCTTACCTTTTTTAAATATAGGGGTCCGACCGTGCTGTCGGTGATTACAAACGCCCGCGTACCGCCATTGACCTCGCGCGTAATGGTGCCCAGCTGCGCAAGAAGTCCCGAACCCACAAAAACGTTGTAGCGTGCCGATGGGGTAGTGACCGTAACCGTAGTATTCATCGAGCCTCAGCTTCCTTTTTAAGACGGTCGCCCTCTTCCAGCAGTGCATGCAGCGTATGAGCATCATTGGTGTCAAGGGCATCTTTGTAGGCCTGTAAGTTTTGGATAAGGGTGCCTATCTCTGCGGAGAGCTTGTCTGCATTATCTAAGAACAGCTCGGTCCACATGGTTGCATTCAGGCGAGCTACGCGCGTTAAATCCTTATACGATCCTGCCGAGAAGCCCTTGTGAGCTTGAGCAGCAGGACTTTTGACGTAAGCGTTGGACACCACGTGAGCAAGCTGGCTGGTGTAGGCAATTTGTTCATCATGAAATTCTGGCGTTGCACAGGTAAAGGAGGCAAATCCACAGGGTTCAAGCAGTAGACGCAAGCGTCCGAGCAACTCTGAGGTACCTGGGTAGTTCTCGGGTAAACAGACTACCAGCGGCGCATTGACAAACAGGCTTGCTCGAGCATGGCCATAGCCAGAAAATTGAGTTCCGGCCATGGGATGGCAACCTATAAAGGTCCAGCTGTGCTCTGCCGCGATGTTAGTACATGCTTGGCACAAAGCACGTTTTACACCAGCAGTGTCTATGACCAAGGCATCAGCTGCAATGCTGGCCGCATGAGCCTCAAGCCAACGCTTGCATACGTCAGGATAACCTGCCAGCACAATAAGCTCACAGGCTCCAATGGTTGTGTCGTCAAGTGTGCCAGCAACGCCATCCGCCTGTGCTTTGTGCATACTAGAGCTAGCTACATCATAGGCATACACGGTGTATCCACCGCGTATAAAGGCCTTTGCAAATGAACCACCAATTAAACCAAGGCTTAAAACGCCTACGGTATGCGTGTTAGAACTCTGCGTCATCTGTTCTCTATCTGTAAAACGTATCGTATAGGTATCAAATAATACTACGTATTTTAAGCTCAATTGTTGTGGTATAGATATCGTACATGTTGGTGTAACATTTATCGGGTTATACTGGTACGTACATGCCCTCATAGCTCAGTGGATTAGAGCGTTCGCCTCCGGAGCGAAAGGCCGTGGGTTCGATCCCCACTGAGGGCACCATTTGCTTGGTCTGCTGGAGGACTCACGTGATTTGCCCTTATTGTGGCACGCATATTGCTAACGGTTCGTCGGTGTGTCCGGCCTGCCACTCTACCTTGGATCTCACCATGAGTATCCCCAAGCTTGACGGTACGTATTGCAAGACCTGTGGAGCGCTGGTTCCAGATGGTGTACAGGCTTGTCCTTCTTGCGGTATGCCTGTCGAGCACAAGAAATCTGTGAAAAAGCTTCCATCACTGCCGCCCGATACATCTGTCGATAAGCCCGTGCGTAACCAAACGCGCAATGCTGCATCGGATTCTGATGTAGCAGCGCCAGCTGATGTTGCTTCTTTGCTGGCAGATCTGCCTTCATTAGAGCAGTCAACCCCGCCTCAACCACAAGCCTCACATACTTTGCAGCCACAGGATATTCCATCCTTGGATGACATGTTGGAGGAACCTGATGATGTAGACGATCAAAGCAATGATCAGGCTGATGATTCATCGGACTGCGAGGCAGAGCAAACGCATGCTATTCCTCGTATTGCAAGCGCGCTTCCTGCAAATTCCAACAACGGTTATGCCTTTGAAAATCTCCCGAGCGTACGTACCGTTGTTACTGCTGCTATAGCTTCACTTTTGTTAGTGGGCTGCGCGGTGTTGTACCTTACACATCCCTGGGCGCCACAGGGATCTTCTGCGCAAAACACAACACAGATGGATATCTCTAAGGCAGGATTTCCTGGTGTTAAAGAAAAGCTTACAGGGCAGGATTCAGATACCACGCCCACAACGCAGGTGGAATCAGGTGACGAGCAAACCTACAAGAAGCTGGTTGAAGCGTATAAAAAGCTGGGCGATCTTGCTCAAAAAACCGATGAGAACGTTGAGTCATTCAGCTCTATAGCGTTTGGTTCTGACTCTGATGCTCGTGCAAAAGCAGCGGATGAGGCAAAGTCTCTTTCATATCAAACCAGCAATTTGATTACAGAAATTCAGTCACTGGACACCACTACAGGTACCTATGTAACGCAGATCAATCATATGGCTACCTTAGGGAATTATCTGCGTAATAGATTGGATATTATCAACAAGGCGTGGAAGAAAGTCTTGGCGTCAGATAATCCGTCTTCCGATAAATCCGACATCATGTCGATTCTTCGTTCATCGCAAAATGGCTCAAGCCAAGAGGCCTACAAGTCACTCTTTGAGCAAAACTATGAAAGTTGGAATCCAGAATCATAAGCTGACGTTCTGCTCAAACTGTGAACCGTTTTATGTGCTGGTAAACTAATTCAGATAGACAAAATGAAGAAAGGTACCAAATGAGTTTTCTTGGAGATCCATTGCATACACCCCAGTACACAATCGCTGGTGATGAGGTTGCAGTATTTACCACGAGCAAAGGCGTAATCCGCGTTAAGCTCGATGGTGAAGGTGCCCCTATTCATGTGGGAAACCTTTGTGAGTTGGCAGAGTCTGGCTTTTATGATGATCTCAAGTTTCATCGCTATGTTCCAGGTTTTGTTATCCAGGGCGGTTGCCCCAACACCCGTGATCTTAGCAGTGAGGAAGTAGCTGCTGGTAAATCCGGTGAGTTTGGTATGCCTGGCACGGGTGGTCCTGGTTATTGCATCAAGCATGAGTATGATACAAATCCTCGTAACAGCCATGAGGATGGCGCCTTGGCCATGGCTCGTTCTATGATGCCTGATTCCGCTGGTTCTCAATTCTACTTTTGCTTGGGCCCCCAACATAATTTAGATAACGGGTACACTGTTTTTGGTCAAACAATCGATGGATTTGATGTCATTGCTGCTTTGCGTGCAGGAGATGTCATTGAGTCTGTTCGTATTGAACACGACAAGGCATAGCGCTCTATCCTTGTTTTTGTAGCATAATCGAAGGAGCAATATGGATCAGCAAGCATTCGAAGCAGCACGTACTGCATATCAGCGTGGAGATTGGTCTTCTGTTGTATTTGCAATGGCAGCTGTTAAGGATCCGGGTGAGCTGTTTGGTGCAGCGGATCACCTTAAGGGCAATTCGCTCATGAAGCTGGGTCGTTTTGATGAGGCTGCCCAGGCATATTCTGATGCCCTGCGCGATGAAGCATATGGTAAGCGTGGTGCCTTGCTGTGCAATCAAGGACGTGCTTTGTTGGCTGCTGGACGCAGTCAAGAGGCAGTAGAGGTCTTGACCAATGCTTTGCAAGATCCTGACTATGCTACTCCGTATAAAGCACAGGTAGCACTGGGTGCAGCACAGCTTGCTTTGGGCAATGTTCGTGATGCTGGTATTGCATACCGTAACGCTGCAATTGACGAGACAAACCCCAACCCTGCAAGTGCACTTACCAGTTTGGGTGGCTGCTTTATGCAGCTTGGTCGTCCCATTGATGCCGTAGAGGCATATCGTACGGCTCTTGATTTTTCTACACCCATGGTCAATCAAAATGCAATCTATGCTCAGCTCGGTGATGCATACGTTGCTGCCAATCGCATGTCTGAGGCTCTCGATGCCTTTGGTCATGCTCTTGCAGATGGAAGCTATGAGCTTACAAATGAACAGCAAGCAGCATATGCTGCTGCTCAGAAGGCTATGATCGCGTTTGTTGGCAACCAGCCTTCGGAAACCGATGCATTTTTGGAGGCAGCTGGCTATGCCGGCACCGGCTCCTATGATCCGCTAGATCCTTTGGGCAAATCGGGCGAGATGATCCCTTCTCCCGAGGATACTGGTTTCTTCTCGGTAAGCGAGTCCGATCTTATCGAGGCAGAAAAGGGTAATCGTAAGGTGCGTCGTAAGCATAGGCATATTGGGCGCAAGATTTTTATCACCCTGTTTATCATACTGCTCTTGCTTGCCGCTGCGGGTGGTGCGGCCTTCTATAAAGGCTATGGCTATCCTACGCAGGAAACGGTTGCTACGCAGCTCTTTGAATCTGTCTCTAATGCTGGCCAAGCAAACCAGTATTTCAGCAGTTCACTTTCTGCAGAACAACAGGCAGAGATTATTTCGAGCTTGCCCGTGGGTGCCAAAGTTTCCATTGGCGGCGTGGATCGCTCCATAAGCTCTTCTAAGGTGTACGTTACCGCAACCCTTGCTCAGGGTGGTACCCAGGACTATACCGTTGATCTTATCCGTGACGGTATTTCTTGGAAGGTAACTGCCGTGAGTGCTAGCTATGCTTCTCAAGCAAGCAATGGTAACAACATTGCCACCAGCTCCAGCACCGATGCTGCTACGTCTGCTACCAAAGAGACAGATACTGCTTCTACTTCTGCAGCAAGCACCGAGGCAACAGGAGCTGATAGTGCAAATACTCAGGCATCAAGCTCCAACAAGTAGTAAAGTTGTATTGCCTGTAGCTTTAGGGCAATTACGTTTGTAAAATACGTCTGAAGGATACAACGACATGTCCTTTTTCGATTCATTATTTGGTGAGTATGGCGGCGATCTTGCCATAGACCTTGGTACTGCAAATACGCTGGTATCCGTGCGCGGTCAGGGGATTGTTCTCAATGAGCCCTCTGTTGTTGCCATTGATAAAGACGCTGAGCGTGTTTTGGCAGTTGGTGCAGATGCAAAGCGCATGGTTGGTCGTACGCCCGGCTCCATCATGGCGGTGCGTCCACTTAAGGATGGCGTTATTGCAGACTTTGATGTAACCGAGGTCATGCTCCGCTATTTTATCGAGAAGGCCCGTGGCTCTCGCCGGTATCCTTGGTCTCCGCGCCCACGGGTAGTGGTCTGCGTTCCCTCAGGCGTTACCTCGGTAGAGAAGCGCGCAGTATTTGAAGCAACTATTTCTGCTGGTGCTCGTCAGGCGTATCTTATAGAAGAGCCTATGGCAGCAGCTATTGGAGCAGACCTGCCCATTGAAGACCCAACGGGTTCTATGGTGGTAGATATTGGTGGCGGCACAACCGAAGTTGCCGTTATCGCCATGGGCGGTATTGTTGTGTCACAGTCCATCCGAACCGCTGGTGATGAGTTTGATCAGACCATCCTTGAGCATGTTCGGGATGCCTATAACCTCTCTATTGGTGAGCGCACTGCAGAAGATATCAAGATTAAGGTTGGTTCTGCCGCACCTTTGCGAGAAGAGCTTGATGTTGAGGTTAATGGCCGTGATGTTATCAATGGTCTTCCCAAGTCGGTACGTATTGAGTCCGAAGAGATTCGTCGTGCGTTGGATAGACCTTTGGATGAGGTCACCAAAGCCGTTAAGGATGCCTTAGACGTTACCCCTCCAGATTTGGCAAGTGACCTTATGTACTATGGCATTTTGCTCACTGGCGGTGGCGGACTGTTGCGCGGCCTTGATTCTCGCCTGCGTGATGAGACGGGTGTTCCAGTAAACGTAAGCCCCACGGCTCTTGAGAACGTTGTTAATGGTTGCGCTCGCGTTCTTGATGCAAATGCTTTGTCGGGTGGCTTTATTCAGAGTGCAGGCCAGTAAATCGTGGCTTTACTTTCGCCCCATTCTGCTCGCACAAACACAATGCCACGCAAAAGCGCAACCGGTGGTCGTCTTGCAACAGTTTTATGCGTTATTGCTCTTGTCGTGTTTACCTTGAGCTGCAGAGAAACAGGTCACGGGCCTATAACTGCGGCGCGTGACATGGTTAGTGTGGTAACAACCCCTGTTCGTAGTGTGGGGTCGTTTATCACAGCGCCGTTTAAGGGACTGGGAAATATCTTTTCCAATCTGACGGCCAGCCAAGAAACCTTAAGCGAGCTCAAGGCAGAAAATGACGCCTTGCGCGCTAAAAATGTGGAGTTGTCTGAAGCTCAACAGTCTGCAGAACGCTTGCAGAGTCTTCTTGAACTCAAAAATGCCTACAAACTACAGTCAACGGCGGCACATGTTGTTTCTGGTTCTACAGACTCTTGGAGCTCTACCATTACTATCGATAAGGGCTCTGCGGCAGGCATGCAAATTGGTATGCCCGTTACGGATTCCACAGGGGTTATCGGCCAGATTTCCGAGGTAGGACCTACTTCTTCTGTGGTTCGTCTCATTTCTGACGAGACATCCTCTGTTTCTGCTATGGTGCAGTCAAGCCGTGCTCAAGGCATGCTTGTTGGTTCTGCGGATGGAACCTTACGTTTAACGCTGGTAACTACCGATCAAAGCGTTGCGGTAGGAGACACGATTGTAACCAGCGGCTTGGGCGGTATTTACCCCAAGGGGTTGCCGCTTGGCACTGTAAGCTCTATCGAAAAAAATACCGGATCCACCTACTATGTTATTACGGTAAAGCCGTTTACAACAACGTCCAGCTTTGAAGAGGTCCTGGTTATCACTTCGCTTACCGATGAACAACAGGCAGATGCATCAGAGGCTGCGCAGGCAGACAAACAAGAATCATCCTCCACCTCTGCTGCGGCCACGACACAAGATGCGGATCAAGCGGCTTCTACAGATTCTTCCAGTGACTCATCCAACGCAAAACAAAGGAGGTAGCAGATGGCAATGCAGGTAAACGATAGTAATAAGACGCGTAAAGCCTTGCTTATTGCGGCTGCTCTTTGTTTTGTGCTTCATTTAGCCATTGTTCCAAACATTGCACTGTTTGATGGGCATATCAATGTCTGTATGATTGTTGCTTTGTATATTGCCTTAAGCACCGGAGGGAAAACAGGCGTTATTGCCGGTTTTGTCGCGGGATTATTCTTTGATTTGACCACCACAGGACCCGTTGGTCTTATGGCTTTTGAGCTTACGATAGCATCATATTTTGTCGGCCTTGAGGGACGCAATAGGTTTGCTGACGGCTTTGGCGGGGTATTGAGGCCGTTCTTGATTGCCTGTGTTTCTATAGAGCTAGTGTATGGACTTACCATGGTGTTAACGGGTAATTCACACAATATTTTGTACACCTTTGGACTGCATAGTATTCCAGCTATTGTGCTGGACTGCGTAGCCTTTGTTATCGTCTTGCTGCTCAGTGGCTTGCGTACGGGCAGTGCTGCTTCGTCCTTCTCGGTCAAGCGCCCTGATCGCAGCAGCGGACACTTTTTTGGTAAGAAGCTCTAGGACCTACTATGTCGTTAGCTCTTGTCATCCTGCTTATTATTGCGCTTGCTTCAATAGCCATTGCGGTTATTGTTTTTATAACCATGCGCTCTGGTAGCAAGCGTTTTACCTTTGATATTGGTGGACAAACACCTCGAGCTGCTGGTGGAGAAGACCATTCTACCGAGGGCGGGTTTAAAACGCGGCTCTACGGTCTGGCAGTGTTTTCTGGCGCTATCCTTACAGCACTGGTGGGTAAATTGTGGAGTATGCAGCTTGTCTCGTCAGATGAATACGCCAAGCAAGCAGAAAGTAATCGTACGCGCTCCATTGCCACCTCGGCACCACGGGGACGAATTTTGGATCGCAATGGCGTTGAGCTGGTGGGCAATCGCTCGAGTTTAACCGTGGTAGCAAAAAGCGATGTTCTTAACGATGAGATCAAACTGCAGCTGTTAGCAAATCTTTTAGGTATGCCAAAAATTGCTGTTAAACGAAAGATTCAAGATGCTTCTGCGGGGGCACAGAACCTGCGCGTGGTGGCAAGTGATGTGAGCCGCCGCGTGGTTGCCTATTTGGGTGAGCATGCAGACGTCTTTGAGGGCATTACGGTGGAAACACGATCTACGCGTAATTACCCACAGGGTAGTTTAGCTGCGCATTTGCTGGGCTATACGGGTTCTGTTACACAGGATTTTATCAAGAAGCATAAAAATGATGATCAAAGTTCTCCCAGCTATGAGTTGGGTGACATTGTTGGTCAGGCGGGCATTGAATACCAGTATGAGTCTATTTTGCAAGGTGTTCATGGCGAACAAAAAGTGTATGTTGATGCCTCGGGTAAGGTAGTGGACTATTCCACCTCAGTGGATGCAACGCCAGGTTCTGACATTACGCTTACCATTGACGCTAAGATTCAAAAGGGTGCGGAAGAAGGTCTTGCACACGCCATTAAAGCGTCCCAGCAAAAGGGCAATGCTGACTGCAAGGCCGGCGCTGTGGTTGTAGTGGACGTTACCAATGGTGAGGTTCTTGCTATGGCAAGTGCGCCCACCTATGACCCAAGCGTGTTTATCGGCGGTATCTCTAACGACGATTGGTCTGAGCTTTCCGATGAGTCAAATAGCTACCCGCTTATGAACCGTGCGGTAGACGGTGCCTATATGTCCGCTTCCACTATAAAACCTATCAATGCCCTGGCTGCTATGGACAGTGGCTTGGCAGGTTTTGATTCTGGCTATAACTGTACTGGTTTTTGGACAGGCTTTGGCAAGGCATCTGGTCAGTACTGTTGGAAGCATAGTGGACATGGATACATGACACTGCAAACAGGTATTACTTTTTCTTGTGACGTGGTGTTTTATGAAATCGGTAAGAGCTTCTGGCTTGCGGATGATGCACACAAATGGGGCATGCAGGATACCATGAAAAAATGGGGCTTTGGCTCTAAGACAGGCATTGATCTTCCGAGTGAGGGAGAAGGTCGCGTGCCCGATGCGGATTGGAAGTGGAATTACTACACCACCAGTTCTGAGGCAGACCGTCAGTGGAAGGGCGGAGACAACACCAACCTGGCTATTGGTCAGGGTGACTTTTTGGTAACGCCTATTCAGCTGGTAAGTGCTTATATGGGTCTTGCGAATAGAGGAACTATTTGGACGCCTCGTGTGCTCAAGAGCGTACAGTCGCATTCTGGTAATGGTACTATTCTGGAAACCGATTCCTCTAAGCGTTTGGAGCCCAAGCAAAGCACCGAGCAATACGATATGTTGCATCGTGCGCTTGAAGGTGTTATCTACGAGGAAGATAGATCCGTAACGGCACATTTTACCAATCTTCCCGTACGGGTAGCAGGTAAAACGGGTTCTGGCGAACGTGCAGGTGAGGCAGCAACCGGTTGGCTGTGTGCCTATGCTCCTGCAGATGATCCTAAGTATGCCATCGCAGCGGTTGTCGAGAAGGGCGGCTTTGGTGCAACATCTGCAATGTATGCCGTTCGTGATACCTTAGGTGCCATCTATGATTCACCTGACACTACGGGTGATTCTTCAGATACCGAGACTCACTAACACAGCTCAGAAAGGGGGAGGAATGGCTATCGAGACACCAAAAGGAAGTCTGTCAGATGTTGGTTTTGGCAGCATCTTGTCTTCTCTCTTTGGAGGCGATGCTGGAAAATCGCCTTCCCATGCTCGCATGAGACCAGTCAAACGGCGCTTTGGTGCCTACTATTTGGCTAACCTCGTTCCTGCTATTTTGCTGTGTGTCTACGGACTGTTAGTTGTTTGGTCCGCTTCTTTGACCATTCCTGAGGCTTCATGGCCCCGCCAGATGCTTGGTGTAGGCATTGGTTTTACCGGTGCCGCATTCATTCGTCGCTATGATTATCGAAATCTTGCCAATATGACCAACATACTGCTGGCCATAGATATTGTTTTGATGCTCATGCCTAAGGTTCCAGGGCTTTCCTATTCCGCAAAAGGTCTTACGGGTTGGGTACAGATCCCCTTTATCCACCTACGCATGCAGCCGTCTGAGATAGCAAAGCTGGTTACTATTTCTCTTATGGCGTCGCTGAGTGCGCAATACAACGGCAAAATTGAGTCCTTGCGTGACTACGTACGCTTGTGCATCTATCTGCTTATTCCATTTGTCCTTATCCTTACACAGCCAGACTTGGGAACCGGTCTTGTTATTTTGGTTTCTGGTGCTGCAATTATTATATGTGCGGGAGCACGACGAAGTTGGGTGTTGGTAACCATTGCGCTGATTATTGTGGGGTCGGCGTTTATCATCATTACCTCTATGACGCCCGGTCTTCCGCACCTGCTTAAGGAGTACCAGCTTAATCGTCTTATTGTCTTTGTAGACCCAAGCGTGAGCCCTACGGGTGATGGCTATAACTTATTACAATCCAAGATTGCTGTGGGCTCTGGTGGTTTCTTTGGCAAGGGTATTGGCAATGCTACGCAAGCGGGCGGTGGATTTTTGCCCGAGGCACACACAGACTTTGTGTTCGCTTTGCTTTCAGAAGAGTTTGGCTTTGTAGGGGCTGTTATTTTGTTAACCCTGTTTGCTGTGCTGATCTTCTCGGCAATCCGATTGGCGCTTAAGTTGGAGTCTCCCTTTGGTAAGCTGGTATTGGTTGGTATTGTTGCCATGTGGTCGTTCCAGCTCTTAGAAAACGTGGGTATGTGTATTGGTATCATGCCTATTACCGGCATCCCTTTACCGTTTATTAGCTTTGGTTCGTCGTCCATGGTGGTCCAGCTTATGTCAATTGGTATTGTCCAAAGTGTTTACTTACATCGGACAAAGGTGGCATAAGAGTGGCATAAGGAGCACGTATGCGTAGGTCAAAAACGTCAGTAGACACGCTTAAAAATGCCGCCATGCTTTTTATGACAGCAAATACAACAGATCCTATTCGTGTGCATCTGTATGTGGATACTACAGCTCCAGATTTTATCATCGCCACGGTTAAAGAGCTGTTTATTCCTGCTGATCCTAGTGCTCAGCTGCGTATTTTGAACGTCGACTCGGCAGTAGACAGTCCTGTTGGCATGCGTTTTGAAACAGATTGTGATGTTTGTTTTGTACTCTGTGGTCACCATAGTCAGGCAGCGGCGCATGTTGTTGTCCAGTACCAACAGGCTCATCTGCCCTGTGCGGTGATTGCCCGCTCAAGTGTCGAGGCACCGTATTGTGCATCCGATCCTGATGGCAGCGCGGTGGGGCTTGTCACTGCTGCAGATGCGGCTACACTCAAACAAAAGCTGGCTTCATGGGTAGTAGATGCACTTGCCGAGAAGGGCATTGCATTTGCCCGTGCTTTTACTTTTGCGCGTAAGGCAAAAGTAAACCAATTGGTTCACAGCTGTGCTCTCCAAAATGCTGCAGTAGGTGCTCTGGTGCTCATTCCTGGTGCAGATATGCCTGTTATGACTACCAATCAAATGCGTCTCGCACTTGATATAGCCCGCGTGTATGGGCATGAGCAAGATCTTTCTCGTGTGGGTGATATCGTCGCTGTAGTGGGTGCAGGTTTGGTGTATCGTGGTGCAGCCCGCGCGTTATTAAGCGTTGTTCCTGTTGTTGGCGCTGTAGTAAAGGCATCCGTGGGTTTTGGTGGAACTATTTCCACTGGTCGAGTCCTAGCAGCTCGTTTTGAGCAAGAGGATCGTACTCAGTAAAAATGTAGTTCATGAGTTTTTGTAGTGAATAACAGTAGTTAGCTGGATTTTCTTGTTGACCAAGCTGTCAAGCGATGATAAAGTTACCAGCTGTTGCACTCACTCATAGCAATGAAGGGCATTAAACATGTACGCAATCATTACGACTGGCGGCAAGCAGTATAAGGTTGCCAAGGGCGACGTCATCGACGTAGAGAAGCTCGACGCGCAACCTGGCGATAAGGTTAAGCTTGACGTCCTTATGCTCAGCGACGGCAAGACCGTTGTTGTCGATCCCGAGAAGCTCTCTAAGATGTCTGTACAGGCAGAGGTCGTAGAGCAGTTTAAGGGCGAGAAGCAGCTTGTCTTCAAGTTCCATAAGCGTAAGCGCTATCATCGCCTTAATGGTCACAGGCAGAACCTCACTAAGCTTTCCATCGTAAAGCTTCCTGCTAAGCCTCGTGCCGCTAAGGCCGCATCTACTGCTGACGAGTCCGCAGCAGAGTAGTTCGAGTATTTCCTCGTTGAGTAGAAGGTAGGTTAACATGGCTCACAAGAAAGGTCTCGGCTCCTCTCGTAATGGCCGTGACTCTAATGCACAGCGCCTTGGCACCAAAATTTATGGTGGTCAGGCAATCAAGACTGGTCAGATTATCGTTCGTCAGCGTGGTACCCACATCACTCCTGGTGCTAACGTAGGTCGCGGCAAGGATGATACCTTGTTTGCTCTTGTCGATGGCACAGTAGAGTTTAAGAAGGGTATCAAGCATACCGTTTCTGTTATTCCTGCTCAGGCATAACAAAAGACGTTTGTATGATACCGCGAGACCTCCGACCTAGTCGGGGGTCTTGTTTTGTATGTAGTGGTGCCGTATGGGGTAGTATTGCTGCTAAGACAGTTTGTGTCCGTAGGAGCTAATGCTTCACTAACCCTGCGATTTGATGTTTTGAGTCGCCAAAGAGAGGCTCTCTATCTATGTTTACTGATCTATCACATATCAATGTTATTGGTGGCAATGGCGGCGCCGGCTGTATGTCTTTTCGCCGAGAAGCCCATGTTCCTAAGGGTGGGCCTGATGGCGGCGACGGTGGTCGTGGTGGAGATGTCATTCTTATGGCAGATCCACAACTATCATCGTTGATTGACTATCGCTATAAGCATCATTTTAAGGCTCAGCGTGGTACCCACGGTCAGGGTGCACGTAAGCATGGGAGCGATGGCGAGGATCTTATTTTGCGTGTGCCTCTTGGTACTGTGGTGCGTGAGCTTGATCCCCAAACCATGCAACCGTTATATGACATTGCAGATCTCACACACCCCGGCGAGCGCGTTATTGTTGGTCCTGGTGGTGTGGGCGGTAAAGGTAACATTCACTTTGTAACCTCAACACGTCGTGCTCCCGCTTTTGCCGAGAAGGGCGAACCTGCAATTGAGCATTGGATTGAGCTGGAAATGAAGCTCATGGCAGATGTGGCTTTGGTGGGTATGCCCTCCGTTGGCAAAAGTTCACTGATTTCCCGTATCAGTGCTGCAAAGCCTAAAGTTGCGGATTACCCCTTTACCACACTCGTTCCTCATCTGGGCGTAGTTCGTGCACACGACGAGTCTTCCTTTGTTGTGGCAGACATTCCTGGTTTAATTGAAGGCGCCAGCCAGGGCAAGGGTTTAGGTCATGAATTCTTACGCCATATTGAGCGTACAGCACTGCTTGTTCATATAGTGGATATGACCGGCGGTTTTGAAGAGAGAGATCCGCTTGAGGACTATCGTATCATCACCAATGAGCTGCAGGCTTACGCAGCTGAGTTGGCTGAACGTCCCATGGTTGTTGTGGCAAACAAGATTGATATGCCCCATACCCAAGAGGCTGTTGCTCGTTTGCGCGAGGCAGCGCTTGCGGATGGTCATCCATTCTTTGCAATTTCTACCGTAACAGGTGAGGGTCTTGATGAGCTCATTGGACACTGTGCCAGCCAGGTAGCTCAGCTTCGTAAGCAACTTCAGATAGACAGCTCCACTGCGCCTAACGATAGCATTTGGGAACAGCGGCGTCGTCGCCGTGACAAGGCGTTTAGTATCGAGAATTTAGGCGGTGGCGTGTTCCATGTTACGGGTGCGGCTATTGAGCGCATGGTTATTCAGACTGACTGGGATAACGATGAGGCAATCGTATACCTGCAACACCGCTTTGAGCGCATTGGCTTAGATGATCAGCTTGCAAAGGCTGGCTGTAAGAACGGTGATGAGGTTCGTATTTTAGGCTACTCCTTTGAGTACAATGGATTTTATGATGACGACTTTGCCGAGCTTGTTGATGAAGAGGACGAAAACCTCACCGATGATGATCGTCTGTTGTCATAAGAACCAAGTGCTACGACGGTGTTGGTGTGAGTAACATGCCACGAGTGAATGAGGAGTCAAAGGTGGACGCACAAGTACTTGAAGATCTCGATCTTCCGCTGCTTGGAGCCGATAGTGCAAAAACGTATCGTTTGGGCATCATGGGCGGTACCTTTGATCCCATTCATAATGGGCACCTGGTAGCTGCAGAGCAGGTATTGGGAGATCTGGACCTCGATGTGGTGGTCTTTATGCCTGCCGGAAGCCCTGCTTTTAAGCAGAACGCGAACGTCACCTCTGCAGCAGATCGCTATGCTATGACATTGCTTGCTACAGCTGATAATCCGCACTTTGTAACCAGTCGATTTGAGATTGATCGTAAGGGTATTACCTATACCGCAGATACTCTCAGTACCTTGCGGGAGTTGTATCCATCCAATGTTGAGCTGTACTTTATTACGGGTGCGGACGCTATTATCGACATTGTAAAATGGCATGATGCCAAAAAGATTGCGCGTTTAGCACGTTTAGTTGCCGCTACGAGACCTGGCTATGATCTGGATAATGCAACAGACGTCATATTTAAGTCTCAGATTGATTTTGATGTGACGTATCTTGAGGTTCCGGCATTGGCTATTTCTTCAAGTTATTTGCGGGGACGTATTATGGCTGGTCAGTCGTTAGCGTACTTAACACCAGATTCGGTTATCGGATATATTTCTAAGCGAGGCCTGTATGGACCACAAACTCGTTTATAGTACTGCAGCTCTAGATTTAGAGCCCCACTATAGTTCAGAGCAGCTGGCTGCAATTCGTGGCTATGAAGCAGATTTATGTGCACATATGGAAAAAAATCCGCACCGATTGGCTCATAGTATGTCCGTTGCAAAAACAGCGCAGCATTTAGCACTGGTGTATGGGATTGATCCATACAAAGCACGGGTAGCTGGTATTTTGCATGACTGGGAAAAGGTTAATCCCTTGTCGGTCCAGCTTGCACGGGCGCGTGAGTTCAATTTGGATTTTGGTGTGGATCTGGAGCTGGTGGGCGCTCTGTTGCATGGACCTATCGCCCAAAGGACGCTCGCACAGCGATATCCAGAGCTGGGAGAAGATGTCTTGCAGGCTATAGCACGTCACACCGTTGCACATGAACAGATGTCCGACCTCGATAAGATCGTGTTTGTTGCCGATGCAATAGAGCCGCTCAGGCCATCTGCACAACCTTTGGAGCAGCTGCGCGAACAGGTGGGTGTGGTATCACTTGACAGCTTGTTCTGGGAAACCTTTGTAGAAGGAATTTTATATGTGCTTAGCACCCATCGCTACCTGTATCCTAGAACATTAGAAATATACAATACCCTTGTTTTACAACGTGCCACCGCAAAGGAGCGTGCATGAGCGTTACCCCACTAGAGCTAGCAAAAGTTGCAGCAGCCGCTGCAAACGAGAAAAAAGTCGAGGATATGGTGCTTATTGATGTCTCCGAAACCTCAGACATCTGTGATTACTTTTTGATTTGCACCGCTGCCAATAGTCGCCTTGCGGATTCCGTCATTGATGAGGTGGAAGAAAAAGTCGGCATTAATTGTGCGCAAAAGCCTCTTTCCATTGAGGGTAGGGAAGATAAAACCTGGATTTTGATGGATTATGGTGCTGTTTTGGTTAACGTGTTCTTACCGGAGCAGCGTGATTTTTATCGCTTGGATAAACTGTGGGGAGATGCCCCACGGGTAGAGCTTAGGTTTGACTAAAGAGTCAATTCATAGAAGAGTAGGCTGACAAAGAGTAAAGCAGCTCTTCTTTCGGTTGTCTTAAGAGATGCTGCCCTTACCAGCCGTTGGTTTGGTATCGGTGGTATGACGTTCAAAACGTAGATCGTGCCCATAAGAGAGCGCCTGTGAGCCAAATCGCTTTCGCAGATGATCGTATGTCTCGGCAAGTTTTTGCTTGTCGGGACTTTCTTTTTGGTTGGACTGAACTTGACCCTTTTTGGAATCAGAAGAATCAAAAAGTGAAAGCTGTGCAGGCGCAGTTTCAGAAAAGCCACTTACTCCTATTCCTAAAAGACGAATAGGCATGCCCTCTTTCCATATCTTATGCAAGAGTTTTTTGGCGGTTTCAGCCAATATAGATTGACTGTTTGTGGTGGAAGAAAGCTGAGTTTGCACCGTCTTTTGATGGGCAAAGTCAAACTTTACTTTGAGCGTAATGGTATGTCCTGCCAACTGCTTGGCGCGCAGACGCTCTGCCGTAAGTTCGGCTACGTGGTCTATAGCAGCATAGATCTGTACAGGTGAGAGTAAATCCTGTGCAAAGGTACGTTCGGACGAGACAGACTTTGGCTCATCTTTTTGGGCAAACGGTGTAACCGAACTAACCTCTTTACCAGCAGCACGCAGTAGCATGGTGTGCCCAAAGCTCCCGAATTCTTTTAGTATGATGGTCTTGTCCGTTTGGGCCAGTTGACCCAAGGTAAAGATTTTTAAGTGGTGTAGTTTGTCTGCTGCTGTTTTACCAATCCCACTCATGGCTTCTACGGGTAGAGGAGCTAAAAACGCAGCGCTATCCTCGGGGTAAACCAAGTACAGTCCACAGGGTTTTTTGCGCTCAGAGGCAATCTTGGCAATGGTTTTGTTGGCACCCAAGCCAATGGAGCAGGTAACTCCTAGCTGTGAGACGCGCTGTGAAATACGTTTGCAAATAGCTTCGGGCGATTCTTTTGAATAGCGTCCGGGAGTGATGTCAAAAAACGCCTCATCAATAGAGACCTGTTCTATTAAGGGAGTTTCATCCAAGATACAGGCCATAACTTGCTGGCTTACCTGACGGTACCTGCTAAAGTGCCCAGAGGTCCAAATGGCTTGTGGGCATAAACGACGTGCTTGGGCAGAGGGCATAGCAGAGTGCACACCAAATTTACGTGCCTCATAGGATGCGGTAGAAACCACGCCGCGCTTATCGGCAGAACCACCCACAATAACAGGCTTACCACGCCATTGAGGGTGATCCAGCTGCTCTACCGAGGCAAAAAAGGCATCAAGGTCTAACAAGCCAATAGCACAGCCTTGCCAAGGGCGGTGTGCAGCACCAGAAGATATGTTAAAAACATCACTCATTGCTGCTTATCAATTATAGCTGTCGTAAATGAGGTTTATATACTTACGATAAACGTTGTTCCTTCTTCGGGAGAACTGTCTGCCCAAATGCGACCATTGTGCTCTTGAACAATGTTAGCGGCTATAGCTAAACCAAGGCCGTAGCCACTTGTGGTTTTGGCAGTACGAGCCTTATCGCTGCGATAAAAGCGATCGAATACATGAGGAATGTCTTCTGGTGCGATGTAGCTACCCTTATTGTTAACACGCAGGTATGAGTGGCCAGAATGGGCAGAAAGCGAAATGCTTATTGCCGTGTTTGGTGAGGCATACTTGCACGCGTTATCCACGATAGCGCCAACCATACGCTCAAGGCTTTCTTCATCTCCATGGAGGTGAATTCCCTGAGCGATATTGGTTACCAGCTCAATACCGCGCTCAAAAGCAAGAGCCTCAAACTGTAGTGCGGTTTTCTCGACTACGGAAGAATAATCAACATCTTGGTGAGGATGTGCAGTTGTACCCTCTGCCTCTGCTGCATCCATACGTGCCAGGTCAAGCAGTGCCTGCACTAGGGCTTGCATACGTTGGGCCTCGGTAGAAATACCCGCAATCCATCGTTTGTCCTCTGCAGGAATGGCACTTTGGTTCGTGGAAAGAATTTGTGTGTTGGCAAGAATCACTGCAAGGGGAGTCTTGAGCTCATGCGAGGCATCGGCAATAAATTGACGCTGACTGAGCCAGGCCTTCTCTATGGGGTTAACAGCCCAGTTAGCCACCGCATGCGCAAGCATGATGAGCACCAGCATGGTTCCGATGAATAAAGAGACATTCGCAATTAAATGGCGCTGCAACACGATGTCTATGCTCGATGTATCGGCAACGGCAATGCGGATGTTTTTGTTGGGCAATTCTTTGATGCGCCAACTAAGGTGAGAGGAAGGAAGTTTTCCCGAGGTCATGCCTGTTTGCGTGTATTCAGAAACAATTGACTTTAAAATACTGGTTTCGACCTGGGAAAAGTCATTTTTTTCTTGCAACAGCTCCCCGGTGGTCGTGTTGTAAATTGCACGGGCCACTAACATCTGCAAAGCAATACGTTGATCTGAAAGACTGCGCTGATCTGAGGGACTGGAATCCGTCTTTCCAATGACCAGCTGAACAACGGATACATCACTTACGCCATAATCAAACGTTAGGTCAAGGGAGCTGTTCATAAGCGTATAGGTGTTATAAAAGGAACTAGCAAGCACAACGAACAAAATAACACCCAATAAGGTACTCGTCAGGATGACGTAGCTCCTTTTAAGTCTTTTTATCATGTAACGTTACCTACAAATCTTAGGCTCCGACAATTTGCTCAAGACGATAACCCAGCATGCGTAGGGTAGTGATATGAACCGTAGACTTAAGGTGCGTAATCTTCTTACGCAAGAAGGAGATATATGCCTCCACCGAATTCTCGGAAGCATCGCCATCAATGTTCCAAACGCGGGTGAGAAGATCTTGCTTGGAGATAATTCTGCCCTTTGAGTTCATGAGCATGGACATAACCTCGTACTCTTTTTGAGAAAGGTGCACGGTTTTGTCTCCACAACGAAGATCGTGGGTGGAGAGGTCCAGCATAAGATCACCAAAGCTCAGCTCATCAATGACGACGTCTCCCTGCCGACGCGTAAGCGCACGAACGCGGGCGACAAGCTCTATGCCTTCAAACGGTTTGGTCATGTAGTCGTCCGCACCGGCATTAAGGCCTTCGACCTTATCGGCGATTTGCGTGCGTGCCGTAAGTATGAGCACAGGAAGGGAGTTGCCTTTCTCGCGCATCTTGGATACGAGGGTCATGCCATCCATTTTGGGAAGCATAATATCTAGTACTATTGCGTCAAATCTGCCGCTATTTGCCTCTTCCAGACCAGCCTGACCATCATAGGCAGCCTCTGCTTTAAAGCCGCTGTCCTCAAGAATTTTGCAGATTGCATCAGACATGTTTTTCTCGTCTTCGCATACCAAAATATTCATTGGGAACCTCCTTTGTTATAGCTGGTTCATACTGTTGTATGAACCTTTATTTCGTATAACAAGAATATACACTTTCAGGTTCCTAAAAAAAGTGCTTTTCGTAAGAATTTATTTAATATTTTTTACGAACTTGCAGACGTGCTTTTCAGATGCGGATTTATGTCATATTATTATCTATTGCTGTATGTAGCTTTGCGGCAAACCAATTCTGATTACCCGTGCCGCATTCGTTTAAAGAGGAGTTTTACTTTGGCAGTCAAGATTCGTTTGGCCCGTCATGGTGCCAAGAAGCGTCCCTTCTATCGCGTCGTTGTTGCAGATGGCCGTATGCCTCGCGATGGTCGTTACATCGAGTTGGTTGGTCGCTATAACCCCCTTACCACCCCTAAGACCATCGAGATTGATCTCGAGAAGGTAGATGCATGGGTAGCAAAGGGCGCACAACCCACCAATGCCGTTGCTCATCTTATTGATATTGCTCGTGGCGCCGCTCCAGAGCCTTCCAAAAAGGACAAAAAGTCCAAGAAGCAGATTGCAAAGGATGCCGCCGCTGCTGAGGAAGCTGCTGCTGCCGCAGAGTCTGCAGAGTAATTATGTCTTTTGATGCGGAAGAGGAGTACACCCTTACTGCTGATGAGGGAAGTGCCTCTGAGGGTTTGCCATCAGACCAAGTGGCAGATCTTGTTGAGTATGTTGTTTGTGGTTTAGTAGACGACGTCAATTCCGTGTCGCTTGATGTTACCGATAGCGACGATGGAACGCTCATCGAGGTATCGTGCTCTGAAGAAGACACAGGCAAGGTAATTGGTAAGCGCGGGCGAACCATTAAGGCAATTCGTACCCTTGCGCGCGCCTTGGGTCAGCGTGTTGGCACATCGGTTGAGGTAGAAGTTCTAGGTTAGGCATCTTACAGTGTTTAAAGAGCTTAAACCCATAGCTCGTGTGGCAAAAACACATGGTAAAAAGGGGGAGGTCGTATGTGTTCCTGCAGACGGCCTTCCCCTTCTTCTGCATGTTGGCATGTGTGTGTGCATACTGCCGCCTGAGCTCAAAGGTAAAAGATGGTATACCGTGCAGGCTGCAAGCGATAGCAGCGTTGGGCAGTTGGTGCAGTTTGAAGAAGTATCAAACATGTCTTACGCTGAGGAGCTTGTGGGCAAGACGGTCATGGCTTGTGTTCAGGACTTGCCAAAAGACATAGACCTGCAAGATCCAGATGTGCTTCTCGGTAAAGAAGTGTATGACAAGCAAGTTGGTTACCTAGGCATGATAAAAGAGATCATGCGCGGACCTGCCCAGGACGTTTGGGTTATGTACGGTCCCTTTGGTGAGGTACTGCTGCCAGCGGTTGCAGAATTTATTATAGGTTTTGATGAGCAGGGTGCTCTTCATGTGGATGCGCCTCATGGTCTTATTGAGGATTAAAGGAGCCAAGAGTGACGCCTTCATATGAAGCTCTGAGCGTAATTCCAGAAGTTTTTGATTCCTATTTTGCAGCCTCAATTTTAGGCAAGGCCCAGGCACGTGGCATTTTTTCTTTTACGGCGCACAATTTGCGAGACTGGACGCATGATCGTCATAAAACAGTAGATGATGCCCCCTTTGGTGGTGGCGCGGGCATGCTTATGAAGCCTGCTCCGATTTTTGAAGCGCTGGACAGCCTTTGTGATGTCTCGTTGGAAAAACCGCATGTGGTGTTCTTTACACCTACAGGTACTCCGTTTACGCAAACGGTTGCTGAGCGCCTGAGCAAGAAGCCCCGCATTATCTTTATGTGTGGCCGTTATGAAGGCATGGATCAGCGCGCCTATTCCTTGGCGGACGAGGAGCTTTCGTTAGGGGATTATGTTCTGACGGGTGGCGAGCTTGCCTGCATGGTTGTGGTCGATGCAATCGTGCGCCTGCTTCCTGGAGCGCTTGGAGATGAAGCGAGTGCACAGGATGAATCGTTTTCTGATGGACTGCTTGAATACGAGCAATACACCAGACCTTCGAGCTATCGTGGGTTGGATGTGCCCGACGTGCTATTGTCGGGTGATCATGGCAAGATTGCAGCCTGGAGACGTGCAAATGCTTTGGAGCGTACCGTTTTACGTCGTCCCGACTTGCTTGAGCACGCTACTCTATCTAAGGAGGAGCAGCTGTTTGCTCAACAGGTATTGGATGCTCAGATAAAGGAGAACGAGAAGAGCGATGAGTCTCGACACTATCGATAAGACCAATGAGTCTATCGACGAGAAAATCGAAAAGACAGAACCACCTAAAACGGGCACACCGTGGTATGTGCAAACGATAGGTATAGTGGTTGCTGCACTGATATTGTCTGTGTTCATCCGTGTGTTTGTAGCGGAAGTTTTTATCGTCCCTTCGGGTTCCATGCTTCAAACCATTCAGCTGGGTGATCGTTTGGTGGGCGAGAAAATCACGTATCACTTTACCCAGCCCAAAGCAGGAGACGTTATTACGTTCAAAAGCCCGGAAGACAACAGCACCATCCTTGTCAAACGCGTTATTGCCACAGGCGGTCAAACAGTTACCATGCAAGATGGCAAAGTCTTAGTGGACGGGAAAGCATTGGATGAGCCCTATACGGCTGGCAAGCTTTCGTATCCGCTGGATAAGACTATTGTAGAAGGTGGATTGTCCTATCCGTACACCGTCCCCGAAGGATATGTGTGGGTCATGGGGGACAATCGTACCAATTCACTTGATTCTCGTTATTTTGGTGCTGTTTCGGTAGCTAATATTACTTCTCACTGTCTGTTTATTTATTGGCCCTTTGAAGACGCAAGTACGCTGTAGCACGTACGCGGTCATTCCATAAGGAAAGGTATGTGGCATATGAGCAATACGCCCCTTACATTCCAAGATATGATCTTGGCACTAGAACACTATTGGGCAGAACAGGGCTGCACGGTTATGCAACCCTATGATAGCGAGGTAGGTGCTGGTACCTTCCATACGGCAACTTTGTTGCGTTCGCTTGGTCCTGCTGCGTGGCGTTGCTGCTATCCGCAGCCTTGCCGTCGTCCTACGGATGGTAGGTATGGCGAAAACCCCAATCGTATGCAGCACTATTATCAGTTCCAGGTAGTTCTCAAGCCGTCTCCTGCAGATTCTCAGGATTTGTATCTGGGTTCACTGAAGGCCATTGGTCTTGACCCTGCCCAGCATGACGTGCGCTTTGTAGAAGATGACTGGGAAAGCCCTACGCTTGGTGCTTGGGGTCTGGGCTGGGAAGTCTGGATGGATGGCATGGAGGTTACACAGTTTACGTACTTCCAGCAAGTAGGTGGCATTGAAGTAAATCCTATTCCTGTTGAGATTACCTATGGCCTGGAGCGTATTGCAATGTATGCCCAAGGTGTTAACTCGGTATATGACATTGTATGGAGCTATCTTCCTGACGGAACTCCCATGACCTATGGTGAAGTCTTCCTAGAAAATGAACGGGAATTTTCTGAGTACAACTTTGAAGTAGCAGATGTGGCTTTGATGCGTCGTAAGTTTGATGAGTATGAGGCAGAATGTCAGGCATGCCTTGATCGCAAGTTGCCACTTCCTGCATATGATTGCGTGATGAAATGCAGCCACGCCTTTAATTTGCTTGACTCTCGTGGTGCTATCTCTGCTACGGAGCGTGCAAATTATATTTTACGTGTTCGTAGCATAGCCAAACGTTGTTGTGAGTGCTATTTGGCAGAGGTTGCTTGTGCATCTAGTGATGTCAAGCAGGTAGGAGGGGTAGCCTAATGGCTCAAACACAGGATTTTTTGCTCGAAATTGGTACAGAGGAAATGCCCTCGGCACCCTTGAATAATGCCTGCACTCAGCTTAGTAAGCTTATGACCAAGGCTCTTGATGAAGCCGGTCTAGCGCACGGTGCCATTCGTGTTATTAGCAGTCCTCGCCGTTTGGCGGTTTTGGTGGAGGATCTTTCGGTGGCAACCGAGGAAATCCATGAGGTTAAGCGTGGTCCTGCAAAGGCAATTGCGCTTGATGCAGACGGTGCGTATACAAAGGCTGCCGCTGGTTTTGCCCACAAATGCGGGATTGAACCTGCTCAGTTGGTATGTAAGATGGACGATGATGGCCGTGAGTATGTCTTTGCAGAAATTAACATCGCTTCTCGTCCTGCCAAGCCTATTTTGACCTCGCTGTGCCACGATCTTATCGGCACGATTGAGTGGCCTAACTATCGCAGCCAACGTTGGGGTTGTGTTCGAGAGTCTTTTGTACGTCCTATTCGTTGGATTTGTGCACTGTTGGGCTCTGAAGTTGTGCCCGTACACTACGGTGATGTGAGTGCTTCCAATACTACGCGCGGGCATCGGGTGCTTTCTGAGGGTACCTATACGGTTGCCTCTCCCGCTGTGTATGAAGAGGTTCTTAAAGAGGCACATGTGCTTGATGCACCAGAGCGTGCTCAGCGTATTCGTGAGCAGATTGCACAGGTGCAAGCGGCGCGTCCAGGCAGTCATGTTGACACCCCTCAGCGCACGTTTGATGAGGTAGTTAATCTGTGCGAGTGGCCTACGGTTATGGTCGGCAGCTTTGATGAGGAATTTCTTGCTGTTCCTCACGAGATTATCTGTGAATCCATGCTTTCCAATCAGCGCTATTTCCCCATCTATGATGCAGAGGGCAAGCTTACGCGCGAGTTTGTTGTTGTTTCCAATGGAGATCCTACATACGAGAAGACCATCGTTAATGGCAATGAGCGCGTAGTGCGCGCCCGCTTGGACGATGCAAAGTTTTTCTATGAAGAGGACCTTAAGGTTGAGCTGGATGAATTTGTCCAGCGTTTGGACCGCGTTGTTTTCCAAGAAAAGCTTGGTACCGTTTTGCAAAAGGTTGAGCGCATGGAGCGCATTGCACGCGCTGCAGCTCAGGCCATCAAGCTGGATGAGGCACAAACCACGCAGGTTGTTCGTGCGGCTCATTTGGCAAAGGCGGACTTGGTAAGTCAAGCAGTCATTGAGTTCACGAGCCAACAGGGTGTTATGGGTGGCTATTATGCGCAGGCAGCTCAAGAGGATCCCCAGGTAGCCATTGCAGTAGCACAGCACTACCGCCCTCGCTTTGCTGGTGATGTTTTGCCTGAAAATACCTATGGTAAGCTGGTTGCTTTAGCGGATAAGTTAGATACCGTTGCTGCTCTGTTTGCGATAGGGGAGCCTCCTACGGGTTCATCCGATCCCTTTGCGGTGCGTCGTGCTGCCATTGGCATTATTGCGCTTTTGCGCGCATTGCCTGCAGTGCAGCTGCGTGCTCTTATCGACTGCGCTCTTGATGGGCTTGCACAGCAGGGTATATCTTTTGATAAGAACGATGTTGCGGTGCAGGTAGCCAATTTCTTTGGTGGCCGCCTGGCAACTATTGCCAAAGATGAAGGCGCCAAGCCCGATACCATTGAGGCGGTTAGTGCCGTTGGCATCATTGATCCGCAAGAGTTTCTTAATCGCGTTGCCGCTCTTGATCAGGCGCGTGCAACCAACCCAGAGCTCTTTTTGGCACTGGCCGGTGCGTTTGCCCGTGCTTCTCACTTGGCCGATGCATCCCTGGGCAGCCAGGTTGATGTTTCTATTCTGACCGATCCCGAGCAACAGTTGCTTCATTCCATCAGCTCTGCCGAGAAAAACGTTGGAGAAGCGATGGAGGCGGGCAACTTTGCCGAAGCTTTACACGCGCTTGCCCAACTGAAGGGCCCCATCGACCGATTCTTTGATGAAGTCATGGTCATGGACAAGGATGATACAGTTAGGAATAATCGTTTGAGACTGTTGAATCGTTTTTGCAACGTCTTTGCTGACGTAGCTAATATTGGAGCCCTGGCTCGCAAGAACTAGGTGCTTATTGAAAGGAATGCATGACGTGAAGGCAAACTTTGATCTTGTTGACGACACAGCCTGTGAGGACGTGCCTGTCGTACATATCTTGTCGGACTCTTTAGGTGATACCGCAAGTGAGGTAGTAAATGCCGCCGCCTGTCAGTTCCCCGATGAGTCCATTCGTATTGAGCGTTTGGCAAAAGTTTCCAATATCGAGCAGGTCCGTGAGTATTTAGACAGCCTGGATGATCCCGACAAGCAAACCGCTGTGTTCCACACCATTGTTGATGCCCGCTTGCGTGCCGATGTCCGCCGCGAGCTTGATCACAGGGGCATTCCTTCCATTGATTTGATGGGTCCTGCCATCACGGTTATGTCAAGCTTGACGGGTGAGGAGCCCAAGAACATTCCTGGTGTTATCCACAACACCGACGATCGGTATTTCCGTCGCGTTGAAGCCATGGAGTTCTTTGTTGAGCATGATGATGGCCGCAATCCACAGGATTTGGGTATGGCGGACGTTATCTTGGTGGGTGTTTCTCGTACCTCTAAGACACCACTGTCCATGTATCTTGCATTTTTGGGCTTTAAGGTGGCCAATGTACCTCTGGCCTTGGGTGTTGAGCCCCCTGCGGAGCTTTTGAATGTCAGTCCTTCCAACGTCTTTGGTTTAGTGTCCTCTACGGATGTATTGGCCGCTATTCGCCAGCGCCGCCTGTCTGATGATGCTGCCTTTGCCATTGCTGGCTCCTACGCAGATCCCCAAGAGATTGATGTAGAGCAGGATGAGGCGCGTAAATTTATGAAGCGTTTAGGCTGCATTATCATTAATACTGAGGGTAAAGCAGTGGAAGAAACCGCATCAGAAATTATCGAGCATATAGAATCTATTCGTAAGACGCGCGCCGCCCTGTCAGAGTAGTGTGGGGCAGTCTTAGCTGGCCGTATAAAGGCTTACTCGAATATACATAGGATGCACAGGAGATGTTCATAGCATCTCCTGTTTTTTATAACTCAGCACCAATATTGCATCTCTTTTTCGTCCGTCTACGGAAAATATGAGCCTATGAGCGGTTTTCGCTGTCCCAAATTTGTCCCTATTGGTAACAATTGGACTAAGACTTTACGTGTAGAGCGTGAGCTGGTTGCATACGTTGTGTGCATGGACCCAAGGAGTGTAAATGGCTGATACAAAACATGTTTACCGCTTTGGTAAAAACGCCGAAGGCGTTGATGTTACTGAAGCAGCAGGAAAAACAGTCGATGAAGCCAAGTACATTGTCGGCGGCAAAGGTGCAAACCTTGCCGAGATGGCTCGTATTGGCCTTCCGGTTCCTCCAGGATTTTCCATTACGTGCCAGACCTGTGTAGCGTATTCCAGCGCTGGCAATACCTGGACTGATCAGGCGGTTTTGGATGAGATTGATGCCGCACGAGAAGATCTTGAGCAGCGTATGGGCAAAAAGCTGGGCGATCCAAAGGATCCTCTGCTTGTTTCCGTTCGTTCTGGTGCACCGTTCTCCATGCCTGGCATGATGGATACCGTCCTCAATCTTGGTCTTAACGATGTTTCCGTCAATGGTCTTATCGCTCAGACTGAAAATCCTCGCTTTGGTTGGGACTCATATCGTCGCTTTATCCAGATGTTCTCCAATGTTGTTATGGGTGTAGATGCGGATCTGTTTGAGAATGCCATTACCTCCCGTAAGTTGGCTAAGGGCGTTAAAAGCGATACAGATTTGACCGCTGATGACCTAAAGGATCTGGCTGGTCAGTTCAAGGAGATTTTCTCCAAGCATGTGGATGCTAAGGAGCATCCCGAGGTTGTGGATGCTTCCGGTAAAGTCTCCTTCCCTCAAGATCCTCAGCTGCAGCTCAAGCTTGCTATCGAGGCAGTATTTGGCAGCTGGATGAACAGCCGTGCCATTTTGTATCGTAAACAGAACAAGATTTCTGATGATCTTGGTACTGCTGTAAACGTACAGGTCATGGTCTTTGGTAATAAGGGTGAGACCTCTGCTACCGGTGTTGCCTTTACACGTAACCCCGCAGATGGCACCAATGAGCGCTATGGTGACTTCTTGGTTAACGCTCAGGGTGAGGACGTTGTTGCAGGTATTCGCAATACTGAGCCCATTGATGACCTTATCAAGATGCCTGCCTTTAAGCAGTCTGGCGAGGAGCTCTTCCATATCTTTGAGGTGCTGGAAGATCACTACCGCGACATGATGGATATTGAGTTTACTATCGAGCAGGGCAAGCTTTGGATGCTTCAGACCCGTATTGGTAAGCGTACCGCTCTGTCTGCTCTTAAGGTTGCCATTGATATGCAGCGCGAGGGCCGCATCTCTAAGGAAGAGGCTGTACTTCGCGTGAATCCTTCTCAGCTGGATCAGTTGCTGCATCCACAGCTTGACCCCAGTGCCAAGGTTGAAGTTTTGGCTACCGGCCTTAACGCAAGTCCTGGTGCCGCTGTTGGCGAGGTTGTTTTCTCGTCTGATGATGCCGTTGCCTTTGCAGAGCAAAATCGTCCCTGCATTTTGGTTCGTTGGGAAACAAACCCCGATGACCTCAAGGGTATGGTTGCCGCAGAGGGCATCCTTACCAGCCACGGTGGAAAGACCAGCCACGCAGCCGTTATCGCTCGTGGCATGGGTTCTCCTTGCGTGTGCGGCGTAGAAGCGCTCAAGATAGATGCTACACGCAAGGAAGCGCGTGTTTCTGGCACCAATGTTGTTTTGCATGAGGGCGATGTCATTTCCATTGACGGTACCACCGGTCGTGTGGTTCTTGGCTCGGTTGCACTGGTTCGCCCTGATCTTAGTGGTGATCTTGAGGTTATTCTCGAGTGGGCGGATGAGATCCGTCTGGATGCTTCTCGCGGTCGCAACATTGGCGTCCGTGCAAATGCGGATAACCCTGATGATGCCCAGCTTTCTCGTGACTTTGGTGCAGAAGGAATTGGTCTGTGCCGTACCGAGCACATGTTCTTGGGTGAGCGCAAGCAGATCATTCAATCCTTTATCTTGGCTGAGTCTGACGGCGTAAAGGAGCATGCATTAGGTCAGCTTCTGGATGCCCAGAAGGGCGACTTCCTGGGTATGTTTGAGGCCATGAACGGACGCACCGTTATTGTGCGTTTGCTCGATCCTCCTCTGCACGAGTTCTTGGACAATCCACGCGCCATTGCGGTAGAGCTTGCTCACATGGAGGAGCAGGGTGCTCCTAAGTCTCAAATTGCCGAGAAGCGCAGCCTGCTGCGTCGTATTGATGCCATGGTTGAGGCCAACCCCATGCTTGGCCTGCGCGGTTGCCGTTTGGGCATTGTCTATCCTGAGCTGATTGACATGCAGATTCGCGCTATTGCCTCCGCTACTGCAGAGCTTAAGAGTCGTGGCCTTGATCCTAAGCCCGAGGTCATGGTGCCTTTGATTTCCACCGCAGAAGAGCTTATTCAGCTCCGTGCTCAGATTGAGAAGGACATTGAAGAAGTAGGCGCTCGCTATGGTATTGATCTGGATATTCCTATCGGTACCATGATTGAGCTCCCGCGCGCTGCTCTTGAGGCGGATGAAATTGGTAAGTATGCTGACTTCTTCAGCTTTGGTACGAACGACCTTACGCAGACAACCTTTGGTTTTTCTCGCGATGACGTTGAGAGTGCCTTTATCCCAACCTACCTCCGTCGCAAGATTTTGGCCTCCAACCCCTTTGAGACGCTTGATAGCGGCGTAAACAAGCTGGTCAAGATTGCACTTGAAAGCGGTCGCGCTGCCAATCCTAAGATTGTTTGCGGCGTTTGCGGTGAGACCGGCGGCGATCCTGAGTCCATTCACAGCTATTACGAGGATGGCTTGGACTACGTCAGTTGCTCGCCGTATCGTGTGCCCATTGCACGTCTGACAGCTGCTCAGGCAAAGATTTTGGCAAATGGCGGCGCTGTAGAGCGCGACGTGTAAGCATATGTAGGAAGCTTTGTGAGGGGAGGGGTTGTAAAACTCCTCCCTTTTTGCTGCATACACAGCGTTGCTGCTACACTGCTAGCAGAAAGGAGAAAGTATGTCCAATCAAACTCAGTTGGCTTATCGAGAAGTGCTTGAACAACGCGAGCACGAAATCCTGTCTGAGTATGCAGCATTTTCTGACATGACCGTGGGTCGTCTGCACGATGAGGAGCCCGATCTGTACCGCACGAGCTTCCAGCGTGATCGTGATCGTATCTTGCATTGCAAAAGTTTTAGACGTCTAGCGCATAAAACGCAGGTTTTTCTCGCGCCCGAAGGCGATCATTATCGTACGCGCTTGACGCACTCACTTGAGGTCACGCAAATTGCCCGTGCTATTGCTCGACCTTTGCGTCTTAATGAGGACTTAACCGAGGCAATTGCTCTGGGGCATGATCTTGGTCACACGCCCTTTGGTCATACGGGGGAGCGCACGCTTTCCAGGGCGCTTGCGGAATTTAGGCATCAGCCTGCAGACGAAAAAGGCCTCACACAGCAGTCTCTTATTTTTAAGCACAACGAGCAAAGTGCACGTATTGTTGATTTACTCGAGAAAAACGGACGAGGGCTTAATCTTACGCGTGAGGTTGTAGATGGTATTGTCTGCCACACTGGCAAGCAAAAAGCCATGACACGAGAAGGTCAAATTGTGGCCTTAGCAGATCGCATTGCGTATGTTTCCCACGATATTGATGATGCAACGCGTGCAGGTCTTTTATTCGAAGAGGATTTACCTCACGGGCCACGTCAAGTACTGGGAACGTGTTCCTCACAACGCATTGCCACGATGGTTGAAGATGTAATTGCCACCAGTCAGGCACAAAACGATATTTGCATGTCTCCCCAGGTGTTTGAGGCTATGATGGAGCTGCGTCGCTTTTTGAATGACAATATCTATACAAAAAGTGATGCCAAGGTGGAAGAACCTAAGGCAAATCAACTGCTTTATCTGCTCTTTTTCTATTTTGTAGAGCATATTGATGCAATTCCTGCGGAGTATCGTATTCATGATCAGGACAAACCTGAGATTCAAGTGGCTGATTTTATCGCTGGTATGACGGACCGCTATGCCATTAGAACCTTCCAAAACCTTATGGTTCCCCGCGCATGGCGAATGGGAGGTTCTTTATGAGTTTTGGAAAAGTGATTCGTATTGTGATGTCGCTACTCATTGTAGCGGCAGGTGCGACGGCGGTCTATCTTGCTTACACCGGTACACCGCTTCCGTTTATTCAGGGGTCTGCAAATAGCACGGATACGCTTAAGGAGCAAGATACCCCTCAGGAAAAAAGTCTTGATGATTACAGCTGGGCTGAACTGTCTCAGATTTCTAAAGAGATAGCTGCGGCTTCCACTGATGATCAGGCACGTGCTCTTGCGCAAAAATATAAGTTGGTGGACGAGCAGGGCAAGCTAAGCGATGAAGAGGTTCGTCTTGAACTCAGCGATGGTAGCGTTGCGTCCGCTCAACTGGTAGGTATTCGTCATGATGATATGTCAGATGGTTCAGGTAAGGCGGGTTTGACCTTTGTAACAAAGCAGGCGCTGGATCAGCACAGTATGAATGCCTCTGCTGATAACGCGGGCGGTTGGGAAGCATCAGAAATGCGCAGTTGGTTAGCGTCAACCGTGCTACCCAAGTTCCCTGCAGAGCTTCAATCGACGATTGTTTCTGTTAAAAAAGCTACGAACAATACAGGCAATACTCGTGATGCTTCCACGGTGAGCACAACTGATGACAAGCTGTGGCTTTTATCGGCAACGGAAGTCTGTGGCAAGATTGATTGGTTTGCACATGAGTATGGCAACCAGTATGCCTATCTTGATGACGTGGTTAATGCAGAAGGCACGCAGTATGAACGCTATACCAGTGAAGGAATTACGCCTCATTCTGATCCGTCAGGTACTTTGATTAAGAATTATCAAAGTGAGAAGTCTGCATGGTGGTACCGCTCGGCCTTCTTCTTTGTGTATGAAGGTTTGGAGCATCGTTACTTTTATAACGTACTTCCTACTGGTTACCCCTATGCTTATTCTGCTCCTAATGAGCAGTTGGGTGTTGTGGTGGGTTTTTGCATTTAGATGCTAAAAACCAATTATCACTTGCGCTCTGAAGTTGCTTAGATATACTGGACAGCTGTGTGTAAAACTATGTGTCGTCCGCTTGTGCGCCGGCACCTCTAGAGACGAGGATTCTAATGGATTACATTCGTGCTATTGAGCGTCAGCAGATCCGCGAGGATATCCCTACGCTGCAGGTTGGTGACAATGTAAAGGTTCACTATCGCATTAAGGAAGGCGATCGTGAGCGTGTACAGGTATTCCAGGGTGATATTATTCGCCTTTCTGGTGCTGGTTCTCGTGAGACCTTTACCGTTCGTAAGCTCAGCTTTGGTGTTGGCGTAGAGCGTACCTTCCTCGTACACAGCCCCAAGATTGCTAAGCTTGAGGTTGTACGTCATGGTGATGTTCGTCGTGCTAAGCTTTACTACCTGCGTGATCGCGTTGGTAAGGCAGCTCGTATTCGCGAGAAGCGCTAGACCGCTCGGTTTTCATGAGCTTGTTTATAAAGCCGTCCTTTTGGGGCGGCTTTTTACTTATCCAGATAATAGGGTATCCTGTGGCGTATAGGATACAGGACACAATTCACATAGTAGTAAAGGGGTTCTTATGGGGGCATATGGTCAGGCGCGTCCAGGTACGGCACGTGAGATCTGTGCTCTTTTATCCGATGCTCCCTTTGATGAAATCCCTGTCTTAGCTCAGCGGTATAGCGAGGATCCCCGTACGCAGGTCAAGCATGCTGTTGGCGTTGCTTTACGGCGCTACGAGAAGGAAACTGCAGAGCGTACGCGCGTAGTAACTATGTATCAGAAGATGCAAGAGTATGGCGGCCAGGGTATGGTACTGGGCGTAGATGAGGTGGGTCGTGGCGCGGTAGCAGGTCCACTTACGGTGTGTGCTGTGGCACTTCCAGCAGAGCCCATCATTTGGGGCATTAATGACTCCAAACAGCTTACTGCTGCACGCAGAGAAGCCCTTGCAGCGCAAATAGCACAACACGCACTTGCCATTGGCATTTCACATATAGAGCCTTCTTCCATTGACGCTGCAGGCATGGCCACATCACTTCGTATGGCCATGGCAAGCGCAATTAAAAATACGGGTGTGCAGGCAGACGCTGTGTTGATTGATGGCAATCCCGTACAGGTACATCCAAAAGAGCGCTGTGTTGTTAAGGGTGACGCTACGATTGCCTGTATTGCTGCTGCCTCCATTGTTGCAAAAGTTACGCGTGACGCTCTAATGGTTGCCTATGACGCAGAATATCCAGGCTATCATTTTGCAGAATCTAAAGGGTATGCCTCTTCAGAACATATTGCTGCTATCAAAGCAAAGGGCCTATGTCCCATCCATCGCGTCTCATTTTGCGGCAATTTCTTAGAGACGCCACCTCTCTTTTAACATTGCAACTGGTAGTGTTTGTCTCTTGTTGTTAGTTGTTTGGTTTGTGTAAGGCCTGTTTGTCATGCTGTGTGTGTAGAACTCTTTAAAGGAGGCAGCATGCATGATAGTTCTTCAAAAGCGCAAGAAAAAACTAAGGGCCGCATATATACCAAACCTATTACAGATTACTCAGCCCAAGAGGTTGGGCGTGAGGGAGAAAACATCGCCCAGCAATACCTCATTAAACGTGGATACACTATCCGCGCCACCAATCTCAAGATTGCGGGAGTAGAGATTGATATCGTTGCACAGAGCAACCAAAATGACACACTTGTTAATGTGGGAGAAGCACGAGAGCTTGTCCTTATCGAGGTAAAGACACGCGTGTGCCTGTGCAAGGACACAGAAGATACCTATCCCGAATATGCTGTCGATAGGCGCAAGCAAGCGCGCTATGCAAGGGCAGCGCAGGCGTTTGAAAGCTGTTTTGATTACAGTAGGCCCATACGCTTTGACGTTATTTCCATTCAGCTTATGAACGACAATCTTGCACGCATTCATCATAGTATTGGTGCCTTTGAAGTAGATGAACAGCAATGGCAGTGACAATTCATGCAGCAATTTTAAGAGGTATTACGGCTATTCCCATAGAGATTGAGGTTGGCTTATCTGGTGGCATTCCAGGTCTTACTATTGTTGGAATGCCCGATGCTGCGGTGTTGGAGGCGCGCTCACGTATACGTTGTGCCATGCGCGCAACGGGATTTTCCGTTCCACGGATGCATGTGACGGTTAATTTATCTCCTAGTGATATACGCAAATCGGGAAGTGGCTTAGACCTGCCCATTGCTGCCGCAATTCTTTGCGCGACACAGCAAATTCCTTGTTCTGCTTTTGATGAGTTTTTAGTTGTTGGAGAACTTTCACTGGATGGTAAGGTGTGTCCCGTGCGTGGAGAGTCTGCCTATGAACGGTACTGCCAAACGAATACTATGAATTTATGTGGAGCGTTGCAAACAAGTTCCTATGGGTGGAGTGTTCATACCCTTGCAGATTTACGCAGTCCTGCCAAAGCCAAAGAGCTTACGCATTCCTCTGCAGCAGTTGATAGTTACTTTACTTCTGAGATAGATGAGGTGGGGGACTACAATCAAGTGTACGGACAAGAGTTAGTCAAACGTGCGCTTGTCATTTCTGCAGTGGGTAAACATGGATTGCTCATGGTTGGACCACCTGGCGTAGGCAAAACTATGCTTGCACGTTGTCTTCCTCAAATCTTGCCACCCTTAACTCAAAAAGAACGACAAGAATCGTTGCTTATCCACTCCGTTGCAGGATTGCCAACACATAAAATCGCTCAAGGAATACCAGCCTTTAGAGCACCACACCATTCCATTTCTATGGCAGGAATGGTAGGTGGAGGACGACCTGTTATGCCCGGTGAAATTTCTTTAGCACACAAAGGCGTACTTTTTTTGGATGAAATACCAGAATTTGCCTCCAATACACTCCAAGTGTTACGGCAACCTATTGAACAAAAATTGGTACGTCTTGTTCGTGCAGATGGTGTCTACGAATTTCCGTCCGATTTCTTACTCATAGCTGCTGCTAACGTAATCCTTCTGAGCTTGATACTTATACATAGCACAGAATGCCTGCAAAAGCCCAGCATTTCAGCTATTTTTCGGCTTTTATTGATTGCCGTCTTAGAAGCACTTTGGGAACTTGTGATAGAAAGTCGTACACACTTAATGGGGGTGTGCATAAAAGTAAACGATAGCTATTCAATCGTTTACTGATAAGGAGGAGCAGATGAGTGAATTCAAAAATAGGAATTTAAAGGTCTACAGTTTTGGCAACAGCTGGAAAAATGAGTCACCAAGAATTCTCCTTCAAGGCAGGTGGCTGGAGGCAGCGGGCTTTGAAATTGGCGATCATGTTGTTGTTGAACCGAGCGATGGGAGACTGGTTATTTCAAAATTAAATTATGAGGCATAAATTCCTCGTGGCGGTAGTCACCTCCCTCATACATATTTGTATAATCAAAAAAGTAATTACAATATTAGTGACAATATGCCCATCAGCTGGTATAATGATGTTTAGTCTGGGGGTAACTATGAATAACTCTGAACAGAAAAAAGTAATGAAGTTTTACAATATGTCCGCTTTTTTGAAGGGACAGTCTTCCAAAATCATCACATCATTGTCCGAAGATGACGATGCCGCCTTCATCTTGAAGAACGGAAAACCGCTGGCTGTTCTTATCTCCAACGAACGCTATGAGAGGCTGCTGGCAGCCGGTATTGATATTTTAGAATATTAAAAGCAAAGAGGGATTGTTGAATGGCCGTGAAAAAGACAGAGCTATATTCGCTTCTATGGGAAGCGTGTGACAAATTAAGAGGTGGCGTAGAGCCGGCAAGGTATAAGGATTATGTGCTTGTGCTCTTGTTCTTCAAATACGTATCAGACAGGTATAAGGGGACCCGATATGGTGAGTTCACTGTAAGTCCGGGAGCTTCTTTTGATGACCTGATTTCCGCCAAAGGCAAAAAGGATGTCGGTGAGCGAGTAGACACCATCCTGTCCAAGTTCTTGGAAGATAACCAACTGCAGGGTTCTCTTCCCGAGGTGAGCTTCAATGATGAAGCAGAGCTTGGTAAAGGTAAGGAACTGGTCGACAAGGTTTCCGGCCTGATTGGTGTGTTCCAAAACCCGGCGATCGATTTCAAAAATAACCGTGCCAGCGGGGACGACATTATCGGAGACGCTTACGAGTTCTTCATGATGAAGTTTGCCCAAGAGTCCGGCAAGAGTAAAGGCCAGTTTTATACACCGAGCGAAGTCTCTCGCACGATAGCTCGGCTGCTGGGAATCAGTCACATTAAGCAGTCTGTTGATAAGAAATGGACGCTCTACGATCCAGCAGCAGGTTCAGGGAGTCTATTAATTCGGGCAGCCGACGAGGCTCCAAAGGATGCCAACGGCGACAGCATCGTCACGATTTATGGTCAAGAAAAAGATCACGCTACGGCAGGTCTTGCCAAAATGAACCTGATCCTGCATCAAAAGGGCACGGGAGAAATCAAAACCGACTCAACCCTCTACGAACCACAGTTTTTAGATGAGTTCGGTCAGCTCCGCCAGTTTGATTTCGTGGTCATGAACCCGCCTTTTTCCGACAAGTCTTGGTCGGACGGGATTAATCCAGAACATGATAAATATGGACGCTTCAAGGGTTATGGGATACCTCCGGAAAAGAACGGCGATTATGCCTGGTTTTTACATGTCTTAAAATCGCTGACAGATGACGGGAAAGCCGCCATCATCATGCCGCACGGCATTCTGTTTAGAGGAAATAGCGAAGAGGGTATCCGTAAGGAAATCCTCAAACGCAAATACATCACTGGCATCGTTAGTCTCCCTGCTAACCTTTTCTATGGAACCGGTATTCCTGCGTGCATTATCGTGATAGACAAGGAAAATGCGGAAGAGCATGAAGGCATCTTCATGATCGATGCCAGTCACGGATTCAAAAAGGATGGCGCAAAGAACCGCCTGCGTGAACAAGACATCGAAAAAATCGTGCAAGCCTTCACGAAACGGCAGGAGATCGAGGGCTATTCCCGTATGGTTTCCTACGAAGAGATCAACGAGAAAAATGACGGCAATCTTAACGTTCCACGCTATATTCAGCCCATTGATGACACGCTGCCACAAAACATTGCCGCGCATCTGCAAGGTGGTATTCCGCGTGAAGACCTGAACTCTCTGCATGCGCTCTGGGATATTGCGCCCCATCTAAAAGCAGAGCTATTCAAGGCTGGTGCTCATGATCGCTTTGACCTATTGAAGGAACAGGATGAGATAGCCTCTGTTATCGCAGAAGATAAAGCTTTGGATGCACAAAAACAAGTGGAGACCTGCGATCTTTTTGATGCATGGAAAGAAGTTGCTAAGGACAAACTAATGAATATCCAAAGTGACATCGACCCGCGCCTTTTTATACGCAGGCTCAGCCAAAAACTGCTCTACGACTATCAAGATGCCAAACTTTTGGATGCTTATGACGTGTTTGACGTTCTCATGAACTACTGGAACGAAAAACTGCAGGACGATGTCTATATCATCAAGGCATCTGGCTATCTTGCTGGGCGCGAGATTGAGTATAAATACGGTACGAAAAAAGAAAAGCAAGACGGCGAAACCGTCACCGTGGAAGACAAAAGCAAAGTCAATGGCTTTGACGGTGTGCTCATTCCAATAGGTCTTTTGGAAGACGAGTTCTTCTCGGAAGACAAAAAAGAAATCGAAGCTTTGAACGAGCGGGCCTCCGCTCTTGAAGCCCAAATGTCGGAAACCGTTGAAGATCAGGACGAAGAAGAAAACCTGTTCAAGGAAGTCCTCAGTAACACCGGAAAAGTCACTGACAAGCTGCTGAATGACCGTATTAAAGTACTGGAAGGAAAGAAACAATCCAAAGAGCTTTATGATCTTGACTCCGTGTTAGTGGCCTTAGCAAAGAAAGACACAGAAAAAGCCAAAACCATCATTGACAGCAATGAGGCATTGGCCGTTCTTGACCTGTGCACCAAAACAGGCAAACCGAACAAAGCAAAAGTCACAGCCGCACGCAAAGAACTGGCAGACTCACTGCCAGTCCCTGACAGCGTCAAGGACGAATACGAAGCTTTATCTGACTATGCAGAGAAAAATAGTGAGCTGAAAGCACTCAAAAAAGAAGCTACGGCTCTACAAAAGGCACTGGATGAAAAACTGCTCGAAAGATACCCGGTCTTGACTGAGGAAGAAATCAAGCATCTCCTCTTTGATCGCAAATGGATGCTGCGCCTGAAAACCTCTATCACAGCAGAGTTTGGGCAGGTCATCAATCAGTATGCTCAAAAAATCACCGAGATTGCCAAACGCTACAAGAAGACACTGCCCGAAATAGAAACAGAAGTGCAGACCTCCCGAGATGCGGTGATGAGAAACCTCGAAAGGATGGGCTACACATGGTGAACTATCCAGAAGATTGGAAAACTTATAACTTTGATGACTATTTTGCGATATTGAACAATAATACTTATCCAAGAGCAATGGAGTCAGCTACAGGTCAAATCAGCAATATCCATTACGGAGACGTGTTAATTAAATACGGGGAGAATCTGAACAATGTTAATGATGTACCGAAGCTGAGCTCTGCACTTGATACCTCAGCATTTGAACTGCTGAGAAATGGCGATGTAGTTTTTGCCGATACGGCTGAAGATGACACTGTGGGCAAATGTATTCAGATTGGTGACTTTAAGGGAAAACTTATATCTGGGCTTCATACGATTCCATGCCGACCAAAAATAGAAACAGCATCCGGATTTTTAGGATACTACCTAAATTCAAGGTTGTTTCATGATCAACTGCTGCCATATATCACGGGCATCAAAGTATCTTCGATATCAAAAACAGATATTAAAAACACGGAGATAACGATACCGCCTCTTCCAGAGCAGCGGGAGATCGCCAAGGTGCTGTCCTCGTTTAATGAGCATCTGGCGAATTTGGATGAACTGATTACCAAGAAGAAAGCCATTCGTGACGGTGCGCTCGAGGAACTGGTCAGCGGCAAGAAACGCCTGCAAGGCTTTGATGGCGAGTGGGGACATCTCTCATTCGAAAAAACTGTCACTCCTAAAGCAAGAATCGGATGGCAAAACCTTAGAACAGATGAATATTTAAGCGTGGGATATAGCTATATATTCGGAGGTACAGACTTCAGTAACGGAACGATAGATCTTTCAGCATGCAACTTTGTAACCAAAGAAAGATATGCAATGGATCAGTTCATTCAGGTCTCTAAAGGTGATGTTCTTGTAACTAAAGATGGAACGATTGGAAAAGTGGCAGTCGTTCCCAAGATTGACAAGCCAGCAACACTAAATAGCGGGGTTTATGTTTTTCGACCGAACGGACAGTTGACTAAACAGTTTTTATATTGGATTTTACGCTCGTCAATATTTGACAGATTTATTGAAGATTTGTCAGCAGGATCAACGATTAAACACTTATATCAAAAAGATCTTAAGAATTTTTATTTTGATGCTCCAAAGCATGTTGAGGAGCAGCAAGCGATTGCAGATGCGCTTTCTTCTATGGATGCGGAAATCCTGGCTTTGGAAGAGGAACGCGAGAAAATAGAGAAGATAAAACTTGGCGCGATGGACGATCTGCTTACAGGTCGTGTGCGTTTGAACGCAGAGGTGTAGCTATGGTCAGTAGAGAATATGAAACCCAAAAGAAGCTGTTGAAGTCTTGGCTTGTAAACGAGCTGGGTTATCGGTATCTGGGCAATCTTCATGATGAATACAATGACCCGGTGAAGCCTGACTTGCTGCGCGCACATTTGGAAAAGGCAGGTTATTCGGATGCTTTGATTAAGCGTGCTATCCAGCGGATGGTGACCTTAAGTAAGAATCAGAGCATGGGTCTTTATGCACTGAATAAAGAGATGTATTCCCTGCTTCGCTACGGGGACAAACCGAAGGAGACTCCGAACTCGAAAAACGTGACGGTTCATTACATTAACTGGGATGATCCGGAGGCGAATGATTTCGCTGTCGCCGAAGAAGTGACGGTGCCTCGTAACGTGGAAGAACGAAATAAGCGTCCGGATGTCGTGATCTATGTGAACGGGATCGCCTTGGGCATGTTTGAGCTGAAACGCTCCTCGGTGAGTGCGGGTGAAGGAATCCGTCAGCTTTTAACCAATCAGAAGTCCGAGAACATTCCCGGTTTCTTTTCTACCGAGCAGCTGCTTTTTGCGGGAAATGAATCGGAAGGTTTGTTTTATGGTGTGATTGAGACGCCGGAAAAGTTCTATCTGCAGTGGAGTGAGGACGAAAAAGCGTCCAATCCTCTTTCTCTGAAAATTCGAGAGCTGATTGGTAGTGATAAGAACAAGCTGCGTGCCGGCGTGATTTCTTTATGCCAAAAAGAGCGCTTTCTGGAAATGGTCGAGAATTTCATGATTTTTGATGCCGGCAGGAAAAAGACTGCCCGCCACAATCAGTTCTTCGCTAATGTTGCCGCCAGAAAGTACATTCAAAATAATGAGGGCGGGATTATCTGGAATACTCAGGGATCCGGCAAGTCCCTCATCATGGTTTGGCTGACCAAGTGGATTATTGAAAATATTGACAACAGTCGCGTCGTGATCATCACGGATCGTGAGGAGCTGGACGAGCAGATCAAAGATCTCTTTTTTGACGTGGGCGAAACAATCACACGTGCGAAGAGTGGCGCGGATTTGCGTGACCTTCTAAACAAGAATGAGGACAGCATTATATGTTCCCTAATTCATAAGTATGGCTATAACGCCGGCAAGGATTCGGATATAGAGCTGTATCGCAAGCAGCTGCTGGACAATCTGCCTGCTGACTATAAAGCTAAAGGTCATATTGTGGCGTTTATCGATGAGTGTCATCGGACGAATTCCGGCAAGCTCCATGAAGCAGTGCGGTTGCTGATGCCGGATGCGACGATCATCGGTTTTACCGGGACACCACTGTTGCAGAAGGATAAGAAGACAAGTTTGGAGGTTTTCGGTCCATATATTCATACCTATAAGTTTGATGAGGGCGTGCGTGATGGCGTTATCTTGGATCTGCGTTATGAGGCTAGAGACGTTGATCAATATTTATCGAGTGCGGAAAAAACTGATCAGTGGTTTGAGGCTAAGACTGCGGGATTAACGGAATGCGGGAAAGCCCAACTCAAGCGCAGCTGGGCAACCCTGTCAAAGCTGTACAGTTCAAAGGATCGCCTGCAAAGGATCGTTGCTGACATTATGGCAGATATGGTGAATTTACCCCGCTTGAAACAGGATCGTGGGACGGCTATGTTGGTGGCCGGAAGTATTTATGAGGCTTGCCGTTATTATGATCTGTTTACTTCGAGCGGTTTTAATAAGTGCGCGATCGTCACCTCTTATGTTCCTTCGGATTCTAATGTGCGCACGGCAACAAGCGATTTAGATGAACCCGGTGAGGCTGAATACAAAGAAAGCGTTTATCGCCGGATGCTGGGCGGAGAATCTATTCAAGATTTTGAAACTCGCGTCAAGGAAGAGTTCAAAAAAGAACCGGCTAAGATGAAACTCCTCATTGTAGTGGATAGACTTCTGACCGGTTTTGATGCGCCGAGCGCCACCTATCTTTATATTGACAAATCTATGCGTGACCATGATCTGTTCCAAGCGATTTGCCGTGTAAATAGACCGGACGATGACAGTAAAGACTACGGCTTTATTGTGGATTACAAAGACCTGTTTCGTTCCGTGCAACTGGTTATTGACGAATACACGTCCGGTGCTTTTGATGACTACGCCAAGGAAGATGTGGACGGTTTGATTAAGAACCGTTATAACGAAGCTAAAGCGGAAATGGTGGGCGCACTTCACTCTTTGGACGACCTGCTCTCTCCCGTTGATGAACCGGAAGAAGACGCAGAATATATTCAGTTTTTCTGCGGGGATTCCGATGATGATGCTCAGACTGATGAGAACGCCGCTAAGCGTGACACCCTCTATAGCTTAACTGCCAGCCTGACTCGCTCTTTTGGCGAGTGCTGTGACCGTTTAGAGAGTCACTTTGACTACACCCATGATGATGTGCAAAAGCTACGCTCCACTATTTTGAATTACAACCGCCTGAAAGACATGATCAAACTGGCTAGTGCGGACTTTATTGATCTAAAACCTTATGAAGAGGACATGCGTTTCATTTTGGATAACTATGTCCGTGCCGAAGACAGCAAGGTCGTTAGCTCTCTTGACGATATTCCATTAGTGCAGTTGCTTTTGGATAAAACAACGACAACACCAATCGAACAAATTATTGATGGTCTGCCGGGCAGTAACGAAGCCAAGGCGGAAACGATCGAGAACAACCTGACCCATGAGATCGTACGAAAGATGTCCACCAATGAAATACATTACGGTAAGCTCTCGGAGATGCTCAAAAAAGTAATTGACGCCAGGAAGATCGAAGCCATCACTTATGAGGAGTATTTGCGTCAGGTAGTGGAGCTGGCAAAGTCGATTTTGCATCCGGAGGAAAGTGAAGAATACCCTGAGGCGATTCGCGACAGTGAAGCCAGGAGGGCTCTTTACGACCTGATGGATGGAGATACTGATTTAAGTGTTGCCCTTGACGGAGCGATTCTTCGAGCACGTCAGCCTGATTGGCGCAGCAACTTGCAAAAACAACGCAAAATAGAACTTGCTATTAATCAGCTTTTGAGGGCATATGGATATGACGAAAACAAGATAGACGAGGCGACAGAACGCATCTTCGACCTCGTGAAGAAACAGGACGAATATGCTTTATGAAAAAGGAAATACTTGAGATAGGAAAAATTTCTATCACCATTACAAGAAAGAGGAACCTCAAAAACCTCTATATACGGATTTATCCGCCCGACGGCGAGGTCGGTGTCAGTGCGCCTGCCTCCCTGTCAACGGAAGATATCACGCAATTTGTGTTAAAAAAAATGCCCTCAATCACAAAAACTCGCGAGAAAATGCTCACACAAAATCGGCAAAGCAAACGACGCTATGTGTCCGGTGAAGCCCATTATCTATGGGGCAAACCGTATCGCCTGCAGGTGGTTCATGACGGCACAAAGCGCAGCATCGCAAAGATGCCAAAAAAGATCGTGATGACTGTACCTGAAGATGCAACGGAGGATCAGCGGGAAAAACTAATGACGGAATGGTACAGGAAAGAGATTAAAAGAGCTTTACCTGCCGTCACCAAACGCTGCGAACAGCGTATGTCGTTACACGCCGATGAATACCGTGTTAAAAACATGAAAACCAAATGGGGCACCTGTAACATTTCTGAACGTCGCATCTGGATCAATCTTCAACTGGTCAAAAAAGCACCGGAGTGCTTGGAGTATGTCGTCACCCATGAGTTGGTGCATTTGCTTGAAAGAAATCATACGCATCGTTTTCATGCTTTAGTGGAGCAGTTCTATCCGACCTGGCGGGACGCTAAGAAACTGCTTGAAGAGCTGCCGCTGGATTATATAGACGCTGAGGAAGCCGAAAATGAGGAGTAAAAAGTTGAACACAAGCGATGTCTATGATGTCAACAAGAAAACTGGGGCTCTTATCCTCGGTAAAAATAGGCTGGAAGAGTATGCGACGAAATACTTGAGTAAGCACTGTCTGGAAGCTTTAATAACCCCTATGCCGCTACCGGTTGAAAAAATCCTGCAGAATGAAAATCTCACAGTTGTTGAGGCAAAACTTTCTCCCACGCTGGATGTGTTCGGCTGTTGCCTTCTTTTAGATGGAACCGTTGAGATCTATAACCCGGATACCTATACCTATGAAGAAAACTTCTACCCTGAAGGCACCATCTTGATTGATCCGGATTACGGCCTGATCTATGGTGAGGGGGCAAAAAGAAACACTCTGATGCATGAAGCCCTGCACTGGGAAAAAGACAAAAAATACTTTGACATTAAAGCATTACGGGAATCTGGGGACGGAGAAGAATTCACACCGATCTTAGGCAGACAATCGGAAACTTTCCTTACTCCATCATCTGCGCAACGAAAAGACAATGAAGTCAAATGGCTCGAATGGCAATGTCACAGACTGGCACCACGAGTGCTCATGCCCCTGCACACATTCAAATTAAAAGCAATGGAGCTTATTGAAGATGAGGAAAACGACATCGGCTCATGCGACAGCCTGATCGATGCCCTCAGCGAATTCTTTATCGCTTCACGTTCCGCCGTTAAATATCGCTTGCTCGAAGTAGGCCTACAGAAACAGATCGAAGACTACGCTGACTTTGAGGACGTTTATTCGACAACCCTGCTGTCAGATAATAGAGAATTCGCCAAGCTTTCCGAAGAAGAAGCACTGTTACTCCTGCTTAACCATCCACAAATTGCTGCCTGGATAAAGTCGGAGGATTACGTATTCGTCGACGGATATTTCATTCGCAACAGCACAAAATATCTGCGAAGAGATGCCTCCGGAATGCTTCGACTCAATGCTTATGCCAAAAAGAATCTGGAAAAATGCGTCCTGCTCATACAAGACGTCACCGTCAAAGATTACGGCGGACTTCAAAAAGACTTAACAGGAACAAGTTACCTACTCTCGTCTATCGGGACAAATAAACGCATTAAAGTTTTTGATCCAAAATATCAAGAACGCTCCAAAATTGAATCGGGTGATGAAAAGGCCTATCACAATGCAATCAACGAGATTCTTGCAGATACCGATAATGATTGTCAGCTTATAAAACTTATTTCTGATCCAACCCTAACCTTATGTAATGCCTTAAGGTCAATTATGAATCAAAAGGAATGGACATCTTCGCTATTTCTCAGAAAAACGAACTTGTACCAGGAGCTATACACAAAAATCAAAAACAATCGACAAAACAATATGAAAAAGGAGACCCTACTCGCAATTTGCGTCGGTCTATCCTTGAGCTATCTTGTCACAAGCACGTTGATGGAGAAGGCGGGATTCGCACTAAATCCCTATCAGCCACCTGACAGTGTGTACATAAGAATTCTGCAGCGATATCCCAATTTAAGCATCGACGATTTTAATAATCTTTTGCAGGCTGCCGGAATCACCTCTCTCAAAACAAAATCGAGATCCTAAAAAATAATCTGACTCACTGAGTCATACAGAGCCCTGAAAATGGGCTTTTTTTTATGCCATTTTTCCCGAAAACCTTTATTTACAAGGCTTTTTATCCTGACTTTTCAAGTCATACACCTTTTTTTATTACATGAGATTCTAAGGATGAGATCAAGAAATTTTGCATGAATCTTGATCTTTCAATGGCAAGATGCACCGTCTGATCAGCAGTGGCTCACATCTTCCATTGAACAAGTAAATAACTCTGACCAAACGATGAGCAGTGCGGTCACACGTCCGTTCGGAGAAATCCGAAGACCTGTGATTGCTTTCTTGCGCTCATTTTTAGGTCGCTTTCCTCCGTTCGGGCCAGTCAACCAACGGAGGAAAAATTATGGCTAAGAATTATGACAATCTGATCTATTACCGTGACTGCGGATTTATCGAAGTCACACCCGATGTTAAAAAATTTCTCGAAAAAGAGCGGGACAATCTTCGCCATCGCATGCAGGGACGCCATGAATGCGTCTGCCCGCGTGAGCGATTCAATCTATGTGATACCGACTGCGTCGGATGTCCGTATCACAGAAACGGGATCTTCGATTCCATTGATGCTCCAATACCGGGAACCGAGGGGCTGACTCTATCAGACGTTTTGCCGGACACGGCCCCCTCGCCCGAGGCAGTTCTTGCCGAGAAAGTTCTGAAAGAAAGCATCGAATCAATCAAAGAGCGCTGCTCTGATGAAGAACTGAAGATCATCGAAGGTCTCGAGCAAGGCAAACCAAAACGCCAGATGGCGAAGATTTTGGGAATACCCGCATCCACCTATCGTGACAGGAAAACAAAGCTCTTAGCTCGCCTCGCTCGCGAATTTTCCGATCTCGAAGATTTTCTTTAAAAAAATCCGTCCGTTTTGCCGTCTCACATCCAGAGAGGTTTGGAGGGAGACGGCAAAGCCCTCGGAAAGGAGGAGAAGACCATGAAGAACAAATCGCCGAGCGTAAGCAAGGCAGAGCTTATCGAAGTGCTCTGCGCCATATCCGTTATCACCAAAGACCTAACCAGACGACTATTGCAGAAAGGAGACAATCCCTATGGGACAGATGAAGAAAATGAAGTCTGTTATAGACGACCTACATGCTTGTAGCGACTACTTGAACGGACTCGCAACAGAACTGGCACAAATGTATGGGACGGAAACACCTCATGAAGAACCCGTTAAAGAAGAGGCACCTAAGAAGCAGGAGCTGAAGCTCGAAGATGTGCGAGCTGTGCTGGCAGACATCTCCCGCATAGGACATACCGCAGAAGTCAGAGCACTCATCGAAAAGTATGGGGCAGACAGGCTTTCCAAGGTTGATCCAAAAAACTATGAAGCCCTGCTTCATGACGCGGAGGTGCTCCATGTCGACTAAGCATGCACTTCTCTCAGCATCAAGCGCCCAGCGCTGGCTTGCCTGCCCGCCTTCCGCATTGCTTTCGGCAAAGTACGAGGACACATCTTCGGATTACGCAAAAGAAGGCACGGATGCGCATAGTCTTGCCGAATATAAGGTGCTGAAGGCGCTGGGAAAAGATGCTGCCGATCCGACGGAGAACCTTGACTACTTTAACGAAGAGATGGACGAAGCGACGGATAGCTACGCTGCCTATGTGGCAGAGCATGTTGAGGCTGCGAAGAAGGAAACGCCTGATCCGGTTGTGCTCGCGGAACAGCGAGTGGACTTCTCTCGCTGGGTGCCGGAAGGCTTTGGCACGGCAGACTGTTTAATCGTCTCAGACAAAGCCTTGGCGGTCATCGACCTTAAATACGGACAAGGTGTCCTCGTTGAGGCTAAGCGCAATCCTCAGATGATGTGCTATGCCCTCGGCGCACTCGAAATGTTCTCCGCACTCTATGACATCGAGACGATCACGATGACGATCTTCCAGCCGAGGCGCGACAACGTTTCAACCTATGAGCTACCCGTATCCGATCTGCTTGACTGGGCGGAGAACACGCTGAAGCCAAAGGCGGCTCTTGCCTCAAAAGGTGAAGGAGACTTCAAAGCCGGTGAGCATTGTCGCTTCTGCAAAGCAAGGAACGACTGTCGTGCCCGAGCCGAAGCCAATCTTGCCCTGGCAAAGTATGACTTCGCGCTACCGCCGACCTTAACCGATGCAGAAATCGAAGCCATCTTACCTGTTCTTGACGAGCTGACCGCTTGGGCAGAAGACATCCAAGCCTATGCGCTGACGAAAGCCTTATCCGGCAAAACGTGGCACGGCTACAAGCTCGTCGAAGGTCGCAGCAATCGAAAGTACGTGAGTGCCGATGCCGTTGCAGAGAAAGTCCAAGACGCGGGCTTCGATCCATTCGAGAAGAAGCTGCTCGGCATCACCGCGATGCAAAAGCTCATGGGCAAGAAACGCTTTGACGAACTGCTCGAAGGGCTTATCGAAAAGCCGCAAGGCAAACCAACACTCGTGCCGGAGTCGGATAAACGCCCGGCTATTCATACAGCAAAAGACGATTTTAAGGAGGAAATTTAAATGTCAACCTATAAGAACCCAATGAAAGTTATAACCGGTCCTGATACACGCTGGAGTTACGCAAATGTGTGGCAGCCAAAATCAATCAACGGAGGCAAGCCGAAATACAGCGTGTCACTCATTATTCCGAAATCCGACACAGTCACGTTAAACAAGATCAAGGTTGCAATCGAAGCCGCCTACAAGGAAGGCGAAGCCAAGCTCAAGGGCAACGGTCGCTCCGTGCCGGCGCTTTCTGCAATCAAAACGCCACTTCGTGACGGAGACGTGGAACGTCCGGACGACGAAGCCTATGCGAACAGCTACTTCCTGAATGCCAACTCCACCTCAAGGCCTGGCATTGTAGATAGCGATCGAAACGAGATCATTGACAGCTCCGAGGTCTATTCCGGTGTGTACGGTCGTGCGTCTATCAACTTCTACGCATTCAATAGTAACGGCAATCGAGGAATCGCCTGCGGACTCAACAACCTGCAGAAGATTCGTGATGGCGAGCCTCTGGGCGGTCACACCTCAGCAGCTGAGGACTTTGCAGCCGACGATGACGACGATTTCTTGAGCTAAGGAGGTGTGTCATGACTTATCTACTTGATTTCATGTCTCAGCTCGTCATCGCACTGGCGGTCGGATTTACCTTCGGAGCTGCTTTTGCCAATGTGCTTATCGCAAGACTCGAGAAGCGTGAGAAGAAAAAGAACGACGTTCAGTAAAACCAAAAATGACGCAGAGAGGCAGACAGAGACAGAAGTCTGTCTCTCTGCCTATTTGAGGAGGTGAAAATTATGCAAACTTTGTCACTGGACTTAGAGACTTTTTCGTCCGTTGACCTCTCCAAAGCAGGCGTATATAGATATGCCGAATCGCCGGATTTTGAGATTCTGCTTTTTGGCTACTCTGTTGACGGCGGTGAGCCTCAGGTCATTGACCTTGCGCAGGGCGATGAAATTCCTGTAGATATCCTTGATGCTTTGACCGACGATGACATCATCAAGTGGGCATACAATGCAAATTTCGAGAGAGTCTGTTTATCACGCTATCTATCCGATCTCGGCATAAGTCTTGATTCATTCTATGACCGCCATTCGCTCTCAACCGAAATGGCCAGGTTCTTGAATCCTTCTTCTTGGCACTGCTCGATGGTTTGGGCAGCAACCTTGGGGCTTCCACTTTCCCTTGCAGGAGTGGGCAAAGTCCTGAACCTTTCCGATCAGAAGCTCAAGGAAGGTAAAGACCTCATCCGCTATTTCTGTGTGCCGGATAAGCAAACAGGAAAACGACACCTTCCATCCGAAGCACTTGATAAGTGGGAAACCTTCAAGGCTTATAACAGACGTGACGTAGAAGTAGAGCTTGCCATTAAAGATAGGCTCAAAAACTATAAGATGCCTGACTTTCTCTGGGACGAATATGCTGTTGACCAAGAGATCAATGACCGAGGCGTGAAAGTCGACCTTGCACTGGCCGATGTCGCCGTGGAGATGGACAGGCGCTCCAAGAATGAACTCATCACTAAAATGAAGAACATCACAAATCTGGAGAACCCCAACTCTGTGGCACAGATGAAGGACTGGCTTGCCGAAAACGGCATGCCCACAGAGTCTCTCGGCAAAAAGCAAGTGGCAGAGCTGATCCAAACAGCTCCGCCAAAACTCCGAGATGCACTCGTACTTCGTAGCCGGCTTGCAAAATCGTCTGTGAAGAAATATCAGGCAATGCAAAACGCAGCCTGCAAAGACGGACGAGTGCGAGGCATGTTTCAGTTTTACGGTGCCAATCGCACCGGACGCTGGGCAGGAAGACTCGTTCAGATGCAAAACCTCCCCAGAAATCACCTGCCTGACCTGGATGCTGCCAGAGCACTCGTGAAATCAGAAGACTTTGATGCTATGAAACTCCTTTATGACGACGTGCCGGACACCTTATCTCAGCTCGTGCGTACTGCTTTCATTCCGCAAGACGGCTGCAAATTCATCGTCGCCGACTACTCCGCCATTGAAGCTCGTGTCATTGCCTGGTACGCAGGACAACAGGATACCCTCAATGCCTTTGTATCCGGTAAAGACCTCTACTGCGAAACGGCATCCCGAATGTTCTGTGTCCCTGTCGTTAAACACGGTATCAACGGAGAACTTCGTCAAAAAGGAAAGATCGCTGTTTTAGCCTGTGGATACGGCGGCTCAGTCGGAGCGCTAAAAGCAATGGGCGCACTCGAGATGGGGCTGAGCGAAGCAGAACTCAAGCCTCTGGTCGATGCATGGCGCTCTGCCAATCCGAACATCGTCAAATTCTGGTGGGACGTGGATAAAGCTGTTCTTGAAGCCGTAAGACATAAGAAAACCACCAAGACGCACGGGCTTACCTTTACCTGCAAGCACGGCATGCTTTTTATCACGCTGCCATCAGGCAGAAACCTTGCCTATGTGAAGCCGAAGATGGGGGAGAATCGCTTCGGCTCTCCCTGTGTCACCTATGAGGGCATCACCACAGGAAAGAAATGGTCTCGCATCGATTCCTACGGTCCAAAGTTCGTGGAAAACATTGTGCAGGCAACCGCCCGTGATATTTTGGCTTATGCCATGCGGACGCTCCGCAATTGCTCCATCGTGATGCATATCCACGATGAAGTCGTGATTGAAGCCAACCCTCGGATGTCCCTTGATGCCGTCTGTGAGCAGATGAGCCTCACGCCGCCTTGGGCAGAAGGTCTTCCTCTTAAAGCAGATGGTTATGAGTGTGCGTTTTACAAGAAAGACTGAGCCCAGATTTGGACTCGGCTCAAATCTAAATTCAGCTCTTTCAAGGGGGGTAACGATTCGTTACTCCCTTTGTTGTTTTTGCACGGATGATCTTCTGATTTTTCGGTGTGTAAGCAACATGCGTTTCAAGGTCTCTTTATTCATGAGTTATCAGCAGTGACTGCCCGACTTTGGACAGCGATAAAAAATATTTTTCAAAAAATCCGTCCGTTTTGCCTTCTCACATCCAGAGAGGTTTGAGGAGAGCAATCGTGCTCCCTCCGAGTAAATAAACGGAGGTTTGATATGACCAATCTACAAGTATTTCAAAACAGTGAGTTCGGGAGCATCCGAACAACCACCATCGACGGCGTGCCATATTTTGTCGGAAAGGATGTAGCGGAAGTCCTCTGCTATTCGAATCCTCAAAAGGCAATCCGCGATCACGTGGACGAGGAAGATCGGACGGTGAATGAATCGTTCACCGTTAACGGAACAATGGGACTACTCATAAACGAATCCGGTCTCTACAGCCTCATCCTCTCAAGCCACATGCCAAAGGCGAAAAAGTTCAAACGCTGGGTAACCGCAGAAGTCCTACCAGCTATCCGAAAGCATGGCGTATACGCTACGAAGGAGCTGCTGGCAGATCCCGACATGCTGATTGAAGCTTTATTGGAACTAAAGGCGGAACGGGAGAAAACAAAGACGCTTAAAGTCACGACCGCGATCCAGAAGCAGCAGATTGCGGAGCTTCAGCCGAAGGCTACCTATTGCGACATCGTCCTCAAATGCAAGGACGCAGTCAATATCTCGGTGATTGCCAAAGACTACGGCATGAGTGCCAAACGCATGAACAAGCTCCTACATGAGCTGGGGATTCAGTTCAAGCAAGGAAATATCTGGCTTTTATACCAGCCCTTCGCTGAGTGCGGATACACCAAAACCAACACCACGATTTATGAGGATAAGGAAGGCAGAGAGCATACAGCCGTTCATACCAAGTGGACGCAAAAAGGCCGCCTGTTCATCTACGAAACCCTCAAAGACCGAGGCATCTATCCCCAGATTGAACAGGAGGTGCGCTAATGGAAAATCTGTATAACAACAGCGAAGGCTACGCTGATCCGACCGCCTACGAGGCGATCTATAAGCCAAAGAAATTTCAATACATGCCGCTCGTCTACATTGCATCGGCATATACGGGAGATGTCGATAAAAACACCGAAGCCGCCAAGCGTTACGCCCGCTTCGCTATTGACTGCGGCTTTATTCCAATGGTGCCGCACCTCCTATACCCCCAGCTCATGGACGAGAAAACCGAGCGAGAGTTGGCCTTGCAATTTGGACTGGTCTTAATCGACAAATGCGTCGAGCTTTGGGCTTTCGGAGAACAGAGCATGGGCATGGCCAAAGAGATCGCCTATGCCAGACGGCACAAGCGAAACATCCGCTATTTCACGGAAGATTTAAAGGAGGTGCATGCATGAAGATGACGGTTTATACGGCCGATGTGATCGGCGTCCCCTCAAACTGCTCCTATCCACATAAAGTGACAGTCACCGATGAGGGAAGCCTCAAAGCCGCCGTATCGAAGGATTATGTTTGCGCCGCCTACAAGAGCGACTACCGCTCAAACGATAACTTTCTGTATGCGGATTGTCTTCCGGTGGAGTGCGATAACGACCACTCGGAAAACCCCTCGGACTGGATCGCATCCTCTGATATTGAGAGCGCCTTTCCCGGCGTCTCTTTTGCAATTCACTTTAGCCGCCATAACATGATCTCGAAGGCAGGCAAGGCTGCGAGACCAAAGTTCCATGTCCTTTTTCCCATCGAAGAAGTCACGGACGCAAAGGTCTATGCAGAACTAAAGCAGCAGATTTCCTTGCTGTTCCCATATTTCGACACAAAGGCACTCGATGCTGCGCGTTTCTTCTTCGGCACGAAAGACCCTGATGTGGAAATCCACGAAAGCAAGATGACTTTGACGGAGTATCTGGACGGCGAAGACTTCGACAAGAACATGGCTCAGTTTGGCACGATTCCGGAGGGCAGCCGCAACGCGACGCTGTCCCGTTTTGCCGGACGGGTGCTTAAGCGCTACGGCATCACCGACCGTTCAAAGGCCATCTTTCTTGAAGAAGCGGATAAATGCGATCCGCCGCTTGAGAAGGCGGAGTTGCGCAGCATCTGGCACTCTGCTTGCCGTTTCTTTCACAAGGTGCAAAAAGAGCCGGGCTATGTCGCACCGGAGGACTACAAGAGCGGCGCGTTAAAACCTCCGGACTATTCGGACATTGGGCAGGCTAAAGCACTCGTATCCCAATATGGCAACGAGCTAAAGTTCACGCCCGCCACCGATTATCCACGCTACGACGGGACGAGCTGGGTGGAATCCAAGCAAAAAGCGGTCGGTGCGATGGAAGAATTTCTGGATTTGCAGCTCGAGGACGCAAAAGATTCGGTGGGCAAGGCAAGGAAGGCATTGCTGGACTCAGGCGTCGATGAGGAGGATATCCGCTCCGGCGGAAAGACGCTTGAAAAGAAGATCGAGGCAGATCAAACCAAGGCATATCTCGCTCATCTTGCCGCCGTATCGTATTTCAACTTCGTCATGAAACGGAGAGACATGAAGTATGTGACCTCCGCCTTGCAGGCGGCAAAGCCCATGCTGGAAGTCGCCTATGAAGATCTGGACAAAGACCCGTTACTCCTAAACTGCCCGGACGGCACCTACGACCTTGCCAAAGGAACGCGGGGAAGACGTGACCATAATCCTTCGGATCTCATCACGAAGGTCACGTCAGTTTCTCCCGGCGAGGAAGGAAAGAAGCTCTGGCTGGACTGCGTGAACCGAACTTTTTCGGGGGACACGGAGCTCATCGACTACGTGCAGATGATCGCGGGGCTTTCCGCCATCGGTCAAGTAGAGCTTGAAGCACTCATCATCTCCTACGGCGAAGGCTCAAACGGCAAATCGACCTTCTGGAACACGGTCGCCGAGGTGCTGGGGAGCTACTCAGGAACCATCTCAGCTGATACGCTCACGGCTAACGTCCGACGCAACGTGAAGCCCGAGCTTGCTGAAGCCAAAGGGAAACGGCTCCTCATTGCGGCGGAGCTTGAGGAAGGCATGCGCCTTTCCACCTCCGTGGTCAAGCAGCTTTGTTCCACGGACAAGATCAAGGCGGAAAAGAAGTATAAAGATCCGGCGGATTTCACGCCTTCGCATACGTTGGTACTCTATACAAACCACCTGCCGAAAGTGGGAGCAATGGACACCGGCATCTGGCGGCGCCTTATTGTCATACCCTTCACGGCGACCATCGATGCGAAAAGCGACATCAAGAACTACTCGAAATTTCTCATCGATCACGCAGCGTCTTACGTGCTCACGTGGATTATGGAAGGCGCAAAGAAAGCCATCGCCGCTGACTTCAAATTTCCCATGCCGGATTGCGTCAAGGAAGCCATCAAAAGGTATCGCTCCGACAACGACTGGTTGACGCACTTCTTAGACGAGTGCTGCGAGATCGATGCACATGCGCACGCTCCGTCAGGAGAAACCTATGAAGCCTACCGTGATTTTTGCGAGCGAACCGGTGAATTCCGCAGAACCAACAATGAGTTCACGGCTGCCTTGGAGCAGCGCGGGTTTGAGAAAGTAAAAAACCGTGAAGGCCGTTTCATACTGGGCTTCAAGCTGCTGGTCAATGACTTTTTAGACTGATGTGTGACGCTCTGTGACGCCTGAAACATAAACCCCCTTTAGGGTGATTTTTCTGTCAAAAAATCCCTTAAGAAGAGTTTAGGTTTAGGGCGTCACCGGCCGTCACAGGAAAGGTGAAAGTACTGATAAATGCAAGAAAAAACAATAGAACAAAAACTCGTGAAAGAAACTCAGACCAAAGGCGGATTGTGCTTAAAGCTTGTCTGTCCCGGTTTTGCCGGAATGCCGGATCGGCTTGTACTTCTTCCTGACGGACATATCGGCTTTGTCGAGGTGAAAGCTCCCGGCAAAATGCCACGACCGTTACAGGTGGCAAGGCATAGGAAACTACGGCACTTAGGCTTTCACGTTTTCGTCTTGGACGACAAAGAGCAGATTTCAAAAACTCTTAAACAGATCGGAGGTGATGCCTGATGGAGTTTATTGCCCACGACTACCAGAAATATGCAATTCAATATATCGAGAAGCACGATGTTTCTGCCGTCCTGTTGGATATGGGTTTAGGCAAGACGGTCATCAGCCTAACAGCCATGCTGGATCTTCTCTTTGACTACTTCCTTGCACACAGCGTGCTGGTCATAGCCCCGCTTCGTGTCGCAAGGGAGACATGGCCATCTGAAATCAAGAAATGGGATCACCTCTCGATGCTGACCTATGCCGTGGCAGTCGGCACACCGGCTGAACGGAAGGCTGCTGTGCTTCAAGGAGCAGACATCACCATCATCAACCGTGAGAACATCAGCTGGCTCATTGAAGAATCCGGTTTGCCGTTTTTCTTTGATACGGTTGTCGTCGATGAACTTTCAAGCTTTAAGAACCATAAAACCAAACGCTTCAAGGCTCTCATGAAAGTCCGTCCCAAGATAAAACGTATCGCGGGACTTACAGGTACGCCTGCGGTAAACGGGCTCATGGATCTCTGGGCAGAATACAAGCTCTTGGACTTTGGAAAACGTCTCGGGAGGTTCATCTCTCACTACAGGGAGAGGTATTTCCTTCCCGACAAGCGTAACGGGCAGGTCATCTTCTCCTACAAGCCGAAACCGGATGCAGAGCGTGCCATCTACGACGTGATTTCAGATATCACGATTTCCATGAAGTCCGGCGACTACCTCAAGATGCCGGAGCTTCTGAGTGTGACGCAGGAAGTCGAGATGAGCGAGACCGAGTACGACGCCTACGAGAAGCTCAAAAAGGAACTGGTGCTGTCGGTTAAAGAGGACGAGATCACAGCTGCTAATGCGGCAGTCTTAACCGGAAAACTCACGCAGATGGCAAACGGCGCGATCTATGCCGATGACGGTAAAGTTGTAAAGCTCCATAGCCATAAGCTGGACGCTTTAGAGGACATGGTGGAAGCAGCCAACGGCAAGCCGCTTCTTGTGGCCTATAACTTCAAGCACGACCTCTCGCGTATCGAGGAGCGGTTAAAACACCTTAAGGTCAACTATCGGAAACTGGATAAGTCGGGCTCCGTTAAAGCATGGAATGAAGGCACAGTTGCTGTCGGGCTGATTCACCCCGCATCTGCCGGACACGGACTGAATTTGCAGTCCGGTGGCTCAACGCTTGTGTGGTTCTCGCTTCCGTGGAGTCTTGAGCAATACAGCCAGACCAATGCCCGCCTCTGGCGGCAAGGACAAGCAGCAAAAACGGTCGTGATCAGCCACATCGTCTGCAAGAACACCATCGACGAGCGCATCCTTCAAGTATTGAAAAACAAAGACAAAACGCAAGAAGTTTTGATCGACGCGGTCAAGGCAACCTTAAGCCAAACAAAGTAATTCTAAGACAATCAGAGTCAACCTCCGTCAATCCGAGGGAAACCATCACTTGTTTTCACGGAGGAATATGAAATGCTTACACCAAAAGAATATCTGCGTCAGGCCTACAGGCTTGATAAGCGTATCGACGCCAACATCGAAGAAGTGAGAAACCTAAGAGAGACGGCAGAAAGTGTCTCCTCGCTTCGCTTCCAAGAAGATCCCATCCAGACCACACGCTCGACCGATGCGCCTTTCGTCCGCGTGCTTGAGAAAGCGTGGGAGATTGAGCAGCGCATAGCCGATGAGCTCTCGCTGCTCTACGATCTCAAGGAACAGATCAAAGACGCAATCGCCTCGGTCAAGAATATTGATGAGCAGCTTGTCTTGCAGTATCGATATATCAACGCAATGACATGGGAAGCCATCGGAGCAGCACTACACGCCGACGAGCGAACAATCCGTCGTTGGCACGGACGAGCGCTTCTTCATATGGAGATGCCTAAAACGCCCATCGTTTTATAAAAAGATGCCGTAAATGTCCGACTTTGCCCTAACATGTCCACCCCTCTGACCTGGTATTATATAGTCAGAAGAAATCTAAGAAGAAAGCCTTGCAGGGATTCGTCCTGCAGGGCTTTTTTCATGCCCGAAGGAGGTACGACGTGCCGAGGAAACCGAAGCATCCCTGCTCCTATCCCGGCTGTCCCAACCTTACCGAGGAGAGGTTTTGCAAGGAACATCAAAAGAAATACAACCGAGACTACGAAAAATATTACCGAGACAAGCACGCCAAAAGAAAATATGGACACGCATGGAAACGAATCCGCGACCGATATATCGCGGCGCATCCTCTCTGTGAGGAGTGCTTAAAAGAAGGACGCTACACCCAAGCGACCGAGGTTCATCACCGCGTCCCTCTCTCGTGGGGAGGAACGCACAAGGAAGAGAACCTCGAAGCACTCTGTCACGAGTGCCATTCGAGAATCACAGCGCTCATGGGAGATCGTTGGCATAACAAAAAGCCGACGAAATACAAATAAAAAATTCTGTGACCCCGGGGGCGGGTCGAATCTCTACAGGGCTTCCGGCTGGGAACGGTGCGGGGGTCACGCGTGCAAAAACGCCGATTCAAACGCCCTATTAACCAAGGAAAGGAGGAAGGCCTGTGGCAAAAGACGGAACCAGCCGAGGCGGCAGGCGTGTCAAAGCGGGACATAAACCCGATGCGCTTGCCGACAAAATCAGCAAAGGACAAAAAGCGACGCACATAGAGTTTCAGGACGCTGACTATCCCGTCACGGAACTCTATGCCGATGATATCGGCGAGGGCGTGGAGCTGGAGGGTGCGGATATGCCGGAGCCTTCCGATTACCTTTCCGCGACGCAGCGGGACGGCAAACCTCTCGGTGCGGACGAAATATATAAAGAAACATGGGAGTGGCTCGAAGCAAGACACTGCGAGAAGCTCATCAACCGAAGGCTCCTTGAGAGCTACGCGACGGCTTTCGCGCGCTTCATCCAGTGTGAGCTTGCCATCAGCAAATACGGGCTCTTAGGAAAGCACCCGACGACCGGAGCTGCCATTGCGAGTCCCTTCGTGCAGCTCTCGCTCAACTTTCAAAAGCAGGCAAACCTTCTCTGGTACGAAATCTACGACATCGTAAAGCAAAACTGCACGGAGCCTTTCGAAGGCGATCCGCAGGATGACGCGATGGAACGCCTGCTTCGGGCGAGGAAATGAGGTGAAGACATGTTTGAAAAAGTGAATCCGGCACACCCGGATAAAATTGCCGACCGCATCGCAGGAGCGCTGGTCGACCATGCATACAGTCAAGAAGAAAACCCGAAGATTGCGGTTGAGGTTTTGCTCGGTCACAGCGTCTGCCACATCATCGCAGAAACCGGCACACTGATTCCAAAGACGGATATCGAGTTCGCCGTGCATCGTCTGGCGGGAGATGTAGCTGTAGATGTATGCCTCGTCCCACAAGATATACATCTTGCAAAAAATCAGTGCAGGAAGATGCGCTGCGGGGATAACGGCATCTTTGCAGGTTTCCCTATCACCGATGAGGAACAACGACTTTCAGAGATTGCCCGCGATATTTATGCCGCCCATCCCACGGATGGAAAGTACCTGATCGACGGTGAACGTCTCGTCATCTGCCAATCCTGCGCAGACAGTGATGACCTCAAGGCTCTCTATCCAAACGCTGTGGTGAATCCTTTAGGCGACTGGATTGGCGGAACGAATGTCGATACCGGAGCGACGAACCGTAAGCTCGGAAGTGACATGGGCTCTGCTGTCACGGGCGGAGGTCTTCACGGCAAAGACCTCTCCAAAGCAGATGTGACGCTCAACATCTACACCCATCTCAAAGCGCAAGAGACGGGCATGCCTGTTTCTCTTTCCTGTGCGATCGGTGACGAAGTAGTGGATGGAAAGCCTTATAGCGAGCTGGTAGAGATCGCTCGCCGGTATATCGATTCGGTTGGCGGATTTGAGAAGTTTGCTGAATGGGGGCTGACCTAAATGGATACGACGAAATTTGCGCAAGTGGATATCGAAAAGCTCATCCCATACGCTCGTAATGCCCGTACCCACAGTCCCGAGCAGATTGCCCAGCTTCGTTCGTCGCTTCGGGAATTCGGCTTTGTGAGCCCTGCCGTGATTGACCAGGACTTTAACATCTTAGTTGGACATGGACGCATCGCAGCTGCCCGCGAAGAAAAATATAAGACCGTTCCGTGTGTCTTTGCGGAAAACCTCACCGCGGCACAAAAACGAGCCTATATTCTGGCAGACAACCGGCTCGCCCTTAACGCCGGCTGGGACGAGGACATGCTCTCGGTCGAGTTATCCGATCTTCAAGGTGAAGCTTTTGATTTATCCCTTTTAGGTTTTGATGACGAGGAACTCTCTGCTTTGATGGACATTTCCGAAGATGAAATCACCGAAGATGACTTTGATGTAGACGCAGAGCTTCAAAAGCCTGCCATTACAAAACCCGGCGACATCTGGACGATCGGGAGGCACACCGTCATCTGCGGAGACTCAACCGATCCCAAGACATACAAGGCACTGCTCGGCGATACCAAGGTGAACCTTGTCTGCACGGACGCACCGTACTTCGTAAATCTTGAAAGTGCCTCAGGGAAGATAAAAAACGATGACCTCACGGACAAGGAAGCCTACGACTTCCTCATGAAGGTCTTTACCTGCTTCAAGGAAGCGATGGCAAAAGATGCCTCGATCTACGAGTTCTATGCGACGAGTAAGTCTCGCATCTTCTACGACGCTTTCGACGATGCGGGCTTCAAGCTCGGAGCCGGCCTTATCTGGCGAAAAGAACGAGCGCCGCTCATGCGTACCGACTGGAAGTTTAACTTTGAGCCGATCCTGTATGGCTGGCGAAAAGACGGAAAACACAAATGGTACGGTGACCAGAAGCAGAAAGCCTGCTTTGATTTTGACTCGGTGAAAAACTCCAAAACTGAAGGCTTCGGACACCCCTCAAGTAAGCCGGTGCCTCTGATCGCGCACCTCATCAAGCAGTCCACACAAACCAACGCTCTTGTTTTGGACGGTTTTTTAGGCAGCGCATCGACGTTCATCGCCTGCGAGGAGCTTGGCCGCATCTGCTATGGGATTGAGCTGGAACCGAAATACGTCGATGTGGCCTGTGCTCGTTATGCCGAGCTGAAAGGAACAACGGACGGCATCATCTGTCACAGAGACGGCAAAGACACCCCTTATGCCGACCTTCTAAAAGAGAGGGAAGCAGCCGATGAATAAAAAGCTTACCCTCGCCTCCCTCTTCGATGGCTCAGGAGGCTTTCCCTTAGCGGGACTTTCCGTCGGCATCAAGCCGCTTTGGGCATCGGAAGTCGAGCCTTTTGCCATACGGGTGACATCCAAACGACTGCCTTTCGTGGCTCACATGGGAGATGTGCGAAACCTTGACGGAGCAAATTTGCCGCCGGTTGACATCATCACCTTCGGCAGTCCCTGTCAGGACTTATCCATCGCCGGAAAACGAAGCGGGATTGAAGGTTCCCGCTCGTCACTTTTCTATGAGGCGATACGAATCATCAAAGAAATGAGGTGGAAAACCAATGGGAACTACCCAAAATACGCGCTCTGGGAAAATGTCCCGGGCGCTTTCTCCTCCCACAAAGGAGCGGACTTCGAAAAAGTCCTTGAAGCCTTCCTCTCCGTCAAAGGATATACGTTTGATGCGCCTCGACCTCAAAAGTGGCATACAGCCGGAGAGATCGTGGCAGATCATTTTTCTCTCGCATGGCGGGTACTTGATGCTCAGCACTTCGGAGTCCCCCAAAGACGCAAGAGAATCTTTCTTGTCGCAGATTTTGGAGACACACGTGCCGGAAAAATATTATTTGAGTCCGAGAGCGTGCTTGGGGATCTTGAGGCGTGCCAAGACAAAAGGAAAAGACCTGCCGGAAATCCTAAGAGAGGCGCTTATGAAACAGGCAGGCTTGTTCTAAACGATCAGGGAGGATCGCGCATGGACATCTCAGAAGATGTCACGGGAACCCTGCGTGCTCAGTCAAGCCATCCTCCGCTGATCTTTGAAAACCACGGACAGGACGCAAGATACACAGGCTCCAATGATACGGCGCAGACCATCGTCTCCCGCTTCGGTACAGATGGAAACAATCGGCCGCTTGTTGTTGATCTGCCGTGCGCCTATTCGCTTTGCTCCAAGAAGAACAAGGCGATGTTTTCGGACATCAAAGACAACAGCCAGATAACCGAGACCTCCCGCACGCTGGATACGAGAGGCTCCGATCCCGTCTGCAATCAAGGCGGCATAGCGGTTCTTTCCTACGGGCTTGACCGGGCTTCCTTTAATCAGGGGCAAAACGCCGCCTACGACTTTGCCGTGGAAAAAGAATGCCAGCTGCAGAAGAAAATCCGAGCAAGGCTCAGTTTACCTTCTGGCGTGAGATTTTTGACCGCTACACCGATATGATGTCCATCCAGAGAAAAAGCGACAAGCAGATCAAAAAGTGGCTTAAAAATCCCTACTCGGACAGTGCGGCCTACAAGCTCTGGGGAAATGGCATCGCGCTTCCGTGCGCCGTCTTTGTACTTGCTGCAATCAAAAAGAATAGTGGTATTTACCTGCAAAAATAACTTGCTATTCCTCCCGGTAAGAGTGATGTATAGACATACCAAGAAAACACCTGCAAAGGAGGATAAAGACATGGATTACCACTTCAGTTTAACAGGCTCGGCAAGGCGGCCGCTGGTGAAAGCCTTGGAAGACTTCACAAAAGAGAAATCCACCTGCACCAAAGCGCCGACCTTCTGCTACCACATTGGCGAGCACATCACACTGGACAATCAGGGCGTGCTCAGCATCAATGATACGGAAAAAGAAAACAGCATCCTGCTTGCTTTATCGGAACACGGCTTTGTGCCGGAGGAACAGGAAAACATGGCGGTGACGATCTCACTTCCAAGAAACAAATTCACCGATGAGGACCTCGAAAGGCTCTCCGAGCTTCTTTTGTCCAAGGAAGGTATCATCAAACATGCACTCGGCATTGAAAGCGTCGCCTTTGAGGTGGACGAAGAAAAGATCAGCTTCCCGTGGTTTTCCGAGATGCCAAGTTCTGCAGAGCTTTCCGCCTATACCGCCTTTATCTCCCTTTTGGGCAAGGCGGCAAAGGAATCCAAGCGCATCACAGGCAAAGACCACGCAGTCGAAAACGAAAAATACTACTTTCGCTGCTTTCTGTTGCGTCTCGGCATGATCGGTGATTCCTACAAGGAAGCAAGGAAAATCCTGCTCAGCCGTCTTCAAGGCTCCTCCGCTTTCAAGTACCAGAAGGAGGCAGAAAAATGAAAATGCCAACGAAAGAAACGCTGGAACTGCTGCGGATTACTTTTCCTAAAGGCTGCCGTGTGGAGCTTCTTCACATGGACGACGTACAGGCACCGCCTGCAGGAACACGCGGCACCGTCACCGGAGTCGATGATACCGGCTCCATCCTCGTGGATTGGGATAACGGCTCCGGTCTAAACGTCATCTTCGGGATTGATGAAGTCAGGAGGATTCAGTAATGGACGAAAAAGTAAAAGAACAGATCCTTGCCATAAGGGACAGCGGTCTTACGAACATGTTTGACGTCAATACTGTGCAGCGGCTTGCCTTTGAGCGGGACTTCTACGAGCTTGTAAACTTCATCGAAGAAGATAAGAAAGCCTACATTCACTTCATCTTAACGGGCGAATAATTCTTTCAAAAAATGCGCTTTTATATCGATAAATAACTTGCTATTCCTCCCAAACAGAGTGATATATGTACATGCCAAAAGGAACACAGGTAAAGGAGGAAAAAGCCATGACAAAGAAGATTGAAAAAACACTGCTGGAGATCGCAAAGAAAAACAACTGGGAAATCGAAGATCGAGGCGACCTTGAAACCAGGCATAACGACGGTGACGACTTCATCGAAGTTTCGGTCTGGGGACTCAAAGCCATGCTGGAAGAAGCCTACGCGGCAGGAAAGGCGGCATGCTAATGTGGAGCGAAGGAACGATCGGCATTCCCGATGCCAAGGACAAAACGAAATACACCGCCTGCCGCTACTGGGTCAAACACTTTGAGGAGCCAAGCCAATACGGCATCAACGAAGGAAGAATTTCAAAGCTCACAATCAGGATAAACGGGCAAGATGCCGCAAACTACGACAGAGGCTGGGACATCGAGCCGACCTGCAAGGAAGCCGAGACAGTGCTTGCCATTTTGCTTGAAAACTATAACTAAAAACGAACCTACCCGAGAAAAGAGCTGGCAAGGCTCTTTTGCTCGTAGAAATAAAGGATATATGAGATCGCAAGAAGCGGTCTTTTTTTATGTCCTGAAGAAAGGAGGCTGGCATGCGAAAACTGAAAGACTATAAGCCGACCAAGTTCATGGCAGAGACTTCTCACTATGACAGGAGAAAAGCCGAATATGCCGTCTCCTTTATCGAGTGCCTCTCGCACACCAAAGGGACCTGGGCGGGAAAGCCATTTGAGCTAATCGACTGGCAGGAACGCATCATAAGGGATCTCTTCGGCACCGTGAAGGAAAACGGCTACCGCCAGTTCAACACCGCTTACATCGAAATCCCCAAAAAGATGGGAAAATCCGAGCTTGCTGCAGCTGTAGCACTTCTTTTATGCTGCGGGGACGGTGAACAGCGAGCCGAAGTCTACGGCTGTGCCTCCGACCGTCAGCAGGCATCGATTGTTTTTAACGTGGCAGAAGATATGGTGAAGATGTCGCCGGCTCTTGCCAAGCGCGTGAAGATTTTAGCCTCACAAAAGCGGCTTATCTATAAGCCGACCAACAGCTTCTATCAGGTACTCTCCTCTGAGGCCTATACCAAGCACGGCTTAAACATTCACGGCGTGGTCTACGACGAGCTTCACGCCGCTCCCGACAGAAGGCTTTTCGATGTCATGACCAAAGGCTCGGGCGATGCCCGCATGCAGCCGCTCTACTTTCTGATTACCACGGCAGGAACCGATACCCATTCCATCTGCTATGAACAACATCAAAAAGCGCTGGATATCCTGCGCGGCAAAAAGCATGATCCGAGCTTTTATCCGGTGATCTACGGTGCCAAAGAAAGCGACGACTGGTCAGATATTGAGGTTTGGAAGAAAGCCAATCCCTCCCTTGGCATCACGGTGGGACTGGATAAGGTGAAAGCCGCCTTCCTGCAGGCTAAAGAAAACCCTGCCGAGGAGAACCTGTTTCGTCAGCTTCGCCTGAACCAGTGGGTAAAGCAGTCGATCCGCTGGATGCCGATGGACAAATGGGACGCCTGTGCCTTTGATGTGGATGAAAAGGCACTCGAAGGCAGAATCTGCTACGGAGGCCTTGACCTTTCATCCACCACCGACATCACCGCCTTTGTGCTGGTCTTTCCGCCCCGTGATGAAGACGAGAAATACACTATCCTTCCGTACTTTTGGATTCCCGAAGAAAATGCAGAACAAAGAGTGCGCCGTGACCATGTGCCCTATGACATCTGGATCAAAGAAGGTGTGATGCAGACTACGGAAGGAAACGTCATCCACTACGGCTTTATCGAAAAATTCATCGAGCGCTTAGGCGAGCGTTTCAACATCCGGGAGATCGCCTTTGACCGCTGGGGAGCCGTTCAGATGGTGCAGAACTTAGAGAACATCGGCTTTACTGTCGTTCCTTTCGGTCAGGGCTTTGCTTCGATGTCGCCTCCCACCAAGGAACTGATGAACCTCGTGCTTTCCAAGCGCCTCGCACACGGCGGACAACCCGTCCTTCGCTGGATGATGGATAACATCTTCATCCGAACCGATCCTGCCGGAAATATCAAAATCGACAAAGCCAAATCCACCGAGAAAGTCGACGGTGCCGTTGCACTTGTAATGGCACTTGACCGAGCGATTCGCATGGGATGCGACACGAGCGAGTCAGTCTATGACGAGCGCGGCATTTTATTTTTGTGAAGGAGATTTTGCCTATGGGATTTTTACAATCACTTTTTCATTCAAGAGATAAGCCGAAAGATCAAACCGCCGGCTCTGCCTTTCGCTTTTACTTTGGGCACACCACATCGGGGAAAGCGGTGACGGAGCGCTCTGCCATGCAGATTACTGCCGTCTATGCCTGTGTAAGAGTTTTAGCTGAGGCGGTCGCCGGTCTTCCGCTCCATCTCTTTCACCTCAGAGGAAATGCCGGCAAAGAGAAAGCAACGGACAGCCCCCTTTACTTTTGCTGCACGATGAGCCGAATCCGGAGATGACCTCATTTATCTTCCGGGAAACCCTCATGTGCCATCTGCTCTTGTGGGGCAACGCCTACGCACAGATTATCCGAAACGGCAAAGGTGAAGTTGTCGCCCTATACCCGCTCATGGCCAACAAAATGACGGTTGATCGGGATGAAAATGGCACGCTTTACTACGAATATCAGGTCAGTAAAAGCGATGCTCCAACGCTTAAAAACGGACGGGTAAGGCTTTCTCCTTCTGAGGTACTTCATATTCCGGGCCTCGGCTTTGACGGTCTTGTCGGATACAGCCCGATTGCGATGGCGAAAAACGCTCTCGGCATGGCAATGGCCACCGAAGAATACGGTGCGGCATTCTTTAAAAATGGCGCAAACCCATCCGGCATCTTATCTATGCCCGGCGTGGTGAAAGACACGGAAAAGATCCGCCAGTCTTGGGAGCAGGGCTTTGGCGGATCGCAGAACTCCAACAAGGTCGCCATTTTGGAAGAAGGCATGACCTACACGCCGATCTCCATCTCACCGGAAGCCGCGCAGTTTCTTGAGACGCGTAAGTTTCAAATCGATGAGATTGCCCGCATCTTCCGCGTGCCGCCCCATATGATCGGAGATCTCGAACATGCGACCTTTTCCAATATCGAGCACCAGTCGCTGGAGTTTGTGACCTATACCTTGAGGCCTTGGCTGGTGCGCTTCGAAGAGTCGATGGCGCACTCGCTGCTTTTGCCTGAGCAGAAGAAAGACTATCTCATTCGCTTTAACGTGGATGGTCTTTTGCGCGGTGACTATGAAAGCCGCATGAACGGATATGCCACAGCCATACAAAACGGCATCTTCTCGGTCAACGACGTCAGACGTCTCGAGGACATGGATTTACTTTCCGATGAGGAAGGCGGAAACCTGCACGTGCTAAATGGCAACGTCGTGAAGCTTGCCGATGCGGGATCGGCTTATACGAAAAACAAGGAGGATACCGATGAACCGACAGAAGAAATTTTGGAGATGGACGAAAAACAAAAGACCCGATCCAAACGAAAATGAAACACGAACTTTATACCTGGACGGCGTGATTGCTGAGGAGAGCTGGTTTGACGATGAAGTCACACCGTCTCTTTTTAAATCCGAACTTGATGACGGCACAGGCAACATCACCGTCTGGATCAACTCACCGGGAGGCGACTGCTTTGCGGCCGCTCAGATCTATAACCTGCTTTTGAACTATCAAGGCAAGGTGACGGTCAAGATTGACGGTCTTGCGGCATCCGCCGCATCAGTCATTGCGATGGTGGGAGATGAGATTCTCATGAGTCCTGTTTCCATGCTCATGATCCATAACCCATCCACCGTGGCCATCGGCGATACACAGGATATGCAGCGTGCCATCGGGATGTTATCCGAGGTCAAAGAATCCATCATCGGTGCCTACAAGCAAAAAAGCGGTCTTTCTCATGCAAAGCTCGCTTCACTCATGGATGAAGAGACCTGGATGAACGCGGAAAAGGCAGTAGAGCTGCACTTTGCCGACCGCATCACATCAAGGCAGGATCTCTATCCGCAAGGCGAGAACGAAGAAGATCCTGTAAATGGTGAGAGTGCCGTGCTAAACGGAAAAGAATATGAAAGCCTCACGGAGACACCGATGCTCTTTTCACGCCGCAAGGTCGTAGCCGCCATCAACAAAAAGCTCTGTGACTATGCGGCGACCTGTGAGGCAAAAACACCTGACCAAACGGCAGAACCGATTACCCACAGCTACAAAGTCAAGGACTTGGAAACACGCCTTGATCTTATCAAACACTTTATTTAAGGAGGAAACCTACCATGACGATTACTGAACTTTTGAACAAACGTGCCAAGACGTGGGAGGTCGCAAAGGCTTTTCTGGAATCCCACCGGGACAAAGACGGACTGCTTAGCGCTGAAGACGGAGCGGCTTACGACAAGATGGAAGCCGAGATCGCAGCATATAGCACAGAAATTGACCGCATGTCCCGTCAAAAGGACATCGAAGACAAGATGAGCAAGCCGCTCGGTACGCCGCTTACGGCAAAACCGGCCGTGCTTTCCACAGAGACGGAAGAAAAGCGCGGACGCGCCTCCTCTTCCTATGCCAAGGATATGCTCGTTGCCCTGCGAAGCGGCTTTAAGCGCGTCTCGAACATCTTGGAAGAAGGCAAAGACGAAAACGGCGGCTATCTGGTACCTGAAGAATGGGACAGCCGCCTCATTGACAAGCTGACCGAAGAGAATATCTTCCGAAGCCTCGCCACGACCATCACCACGTCCGGCGAACACAAGATCAATATCGCGGCTACTAAGCCTGCCGCGGCATGGATCGAGGAAGGTCAGGCCTTAAGTTTCGGCGAGGCGACCTTTGATCAGGTGGTGCTCGATGCCCATAAGCTTCATGTAGCGATCAAGGTTACCGAAGAACTGCTCTACGACAATGCTTTCAATTTGGAAAGCTACATCATCGACCAGTTCGGCAAAGCACTCGGTAACGCGGAAGAAGATGCCTTCTTAAACGGCGACGGCAAAAACAAGCCGCTTGGCATCTTTGCCGCAACCGGCGGAGGAGAGGTTTCCGTCACACTCACGGGTACCGCGCTTAAAACTGACGATATCCTGACGCTCATCTACTCTCTGAAGCGCCCATACCGCAAAAACGCCGCGTTTATCTTAAATGACGCAACGCTTGCCGCCCTTCGAAAGCTCAAGGATAACAATCAGGCCTACATCTGGCAGCCGAGCTATCAGGCAGGAGAACCGGACCGTCTTTGCGGCTATCCGGTTAAGACCTCTGCCTTCTGCCCTGTTTTGGAGACAGGAAAAGCCGGCGTGGCTTTCGGGGATTTCTCCTATTACAACATCGGAGACCGCGGAACCAGGAGTTTTCAGGAACTTCGTGAGCTTTTTGCCGGAAACGGCATGGTGGGCTACGTTGCCAAAGAACGTGTGGACGGAAAACTGATCTTGCCCGAGGCCGTGCAGATTCTCAAAGCCGATGCGTAAAAATAAACGTCTTAGCCATAAGGCGGCTCTCTTTATACGAGGGAGCCGCCTTTTCCTTGCAGGAAAGGAGGAAGCATGCTGAGCCTTGAAGACGTGAAAAACTATCTCCGCGTGGATTTTGACGACGATGACGCACTCATCGAGTCGCTCATACCCTCTGCCACCGAGCTGGTCAAAAACGTGGCACGAACCGAAGATCTCTCTTCTTTTGAAAACGGGCGCATTGCCGTGCTTTTTACGGTGGCCTATCTCTACGAACACCGAGAAGAAGCCGATCACCATGCGCTCACCTTGACGCTTCGCGCTCTTCTTTTCGGAGAAAGGCAGGTGAGCTTCTGATATGGATATCGCTTTGCTCAATGTCACCGTCACCTTCCAAAAAAGAACCGTGGAATCCGATGCCATCGGAAACCAAATCGAAACGTGGAAAGACGACTACACCTGTGCCGCCACCATCTCAGGAGAAGGCGGACGTGAGGTCTTTATCGCAGCTTCTGAAGTGGATAAGGCGGACATGGCGGTGACGGTCAGGTGGTGTAAGAAAACGGCAGCGATGAACACGACAGACTTTCGCATCGTCTTTCAGGGCTGCGCCTACGACATCGAAAAAATTGACCACCTGTCTTTCAGAAAGCGGGCGATCAAGTTTTTCTGCGTAAAGGAGAGAACCTGATGAGCCGAAAAATCAAAATCTCCGGCCTTGCCGATGCCGTGATGGAGGAACTCAACGCCTATGCCAAAACAACAACGGAAGGCATGAAGCAAGCCGTCACCAAAGCGGCAACGACCACCAAAAAAGAAATCAAGGCGCATGCGCCAAAGAAGCACGGCGACTATCAAAAAAGCTGGACGCAAAAGAAAACCTCCGAGTCCTCCCATGCCCTGCAGGTGACGGTCTACTCTCGTAACCGCTACCAGCTGGCACACCTCTTGGAACACGGCCACGCCAAACGGAACGGCGGCAGGACGAGGGCAATTCCTCATATCGCGCCTGCCGAGACAATCGGTGAAGAGCAGCTTATGAAAGAGATCGAAAGGATGATCAAAGATGGATGAAATCATAGAAATATTGAAAGAGATCGCGCTTCCCTTTGCTTACGACCATTTTGAAGAAGGCCAGGCACCTGATCCGCCCTTTATCTGCTACGTAACACCGGAGTCGCATAACTTTGCGGCAGACGGTCGTGTATATCTTCCCGTGAATCTCTACTACGTGGAGCTTTACACGGACAAGAAGAATCCTGCTTTAGAAGAACGAGTTGAGGCCTGTTTGACTTCGCATGGGCTCTTCTTCGATAAGGCCGAAGTCTATATCAACGCAGAAGACCTCTACGAGGTTTCCTATTCATTTGAGCTGAAAGGATGATGAAATATGGCAAATAAAAACAACAAAGTCAAATACAACATTAAAAACGTCTATGCCGCCAAGATGGCAGAAACCGTCTCGAACGGCGTATCCACCTTTACCTACGAAACCCCGAAGGCGATCCCCGGAGCGGTGTCTCTGTCACTCGATGCAGAAGGTGAATCCTCACCGTTCTATGCAGACGGCATCGTCTACTTCCGTACCGTCACGAACAACGGTTACTCCGGTGACCTTGAGATCGCGCTCATCCCGGAGTGGTTTCGCACCGAGATCCTGCAGGAGACGCTCGATTCCAAAGGCGTGCTGGTCGAAAACTCCAATACCGCAGAGTCAGTAAAGTTCGCTTTGCTTTTCGAGTTTGACGGCGACGTCAAGGCAATTCGACATGCCTTATATAACTGCACGGCATCTCGCCCTTCGATTGAGTCGGAAACGAAGGAAGACACGATAGAGCCTGGTACTGAGACGCTTTCCATGACGGCAGATCCGAGAGCCGACGGTCTTGTGAAAGCCAAGACCGGAGACGCGACCGACTCTGCCACCTATACCAACTGGTACAAGGCGGTCTACGTGCCGACTATGAGTGCTGAGAGCACGGGAGGCAAGTAATGATCGAGAAAACCATCGCTGTTTCCGGAAAGCCTGTAAAGTTCAGATCGTCTGCCGCGATCCCGAGACTTTATCGCGCCAAGTTCGGTCGGGATATCTTCAAGGACTTAGCCAAGCTCGAGAAAAGCTATCAAGGCAAAAAGGACGAGGACGGCGGCTTTCCCATTGAAGACCTCGAGATCTTCGAAAACGTCGCCTACATCATGGCCCTTCACGCAGACAGCACGGTTCCGTCTTCCATTGAGGAATGGCTGGACGGCTTCGAGATGTTTTCCATCTATCAGGTGCTGCCGGAAATTCTCGCTCTCTGGGGAGAAAACATCAAAACCGAGGTCACGCCAAAAAAAGGGAAGCGCGAAGCGAACGAGAAATGACCACGCCGCTTCTGATGCTTCGCGCCTGTGAGATCGGCGTGCCCATACGGGACATGGATCTTATCTCCATAGGGCTGCTATTGGACATGTGGACGGAGAAAGCAAACGACTCGGCAAGCTACAGGCGGATTGCCACACAGGAAGACTACGACCGCTTCTAAGGCATCTGAGAAATCTGGTGCCTTTCGCTATTTTTACGCCAAGAAAGGAGGATTGCTATGGCATCACGCATTAAGGGCATTACCGTGGAAATCGGCGGAGATACCACAGGTCTCGACAAGGCTTTAAAGAATGTCCAGTCGACGATTCGCACCACGCAGTCCTCTCTTCGGGATGTGAATAGGCTCCTAAAGCTCGATCCCAAAAACACGGAGCTTCTGGCTCAAAAGCAGAAGATGCTAAAGGACGCGATTGTCGCAACCAAAGAGAAGCTCGACACCTTAAAGACTGCCTCGGAGCAGGCTAAGGCGCAGCTTGAGTCCGGCGACCTCGGGCAGGATAAATACGACGCGCTCCAGCGTGAGATCGCAGAAACCGAAGAAAAGCTCAGGGGACTCCAGCAGGAAGCGGTCAACACCAACTCAGTCTTCTCCAAGATGGACGCAACGGGAGCAGCTTTTACCAAAGCGGGAGATTCCATCACCACCGCAGGACAAAAGGTCATGCCGTTTTCTCTTGCCGTTGGCGGACTTGGCGTGGCTGCAGTAAAAACTGCCGGGGATTTTGATGCCGCCATGAGTCAGGTTGCCGCCGTATCAGGCGCCACCGGGGATGACTTCCAAGCCTTACGGGATAAAGCCCGTGAGATGGGCGCAACCACGAAGTTTTCCGCCACCGACGGTGCGAACGCTTTGTCCTACATGGCGCAGGCCGGCTGGTCGACCGAGCAGATGCTTGACGGCATCGACGGCGTGATGAACCTCGCCGCATCGTCCGGTGAGGATCTTGCGGCAGTTTCTGATATCGTCGTGGGATCTCTTTCCGCCTTCGGCCTCAAAGCCTCAGACGCTGCTCATTTTGCGGATGTTTTGGCCGCAGCGGCTGCGGCTTCCAACACGGACGTTCATATGATGGGTGAGGCCTTCGAGTATGCCGCACCTGTTGCAGGTGCTTTAGGCTTTTCCATCGAAGACACTTCGGAAGCCATCGGACTCTTATCAAACTCCGGCATCAAGGCATCTCAGGCAGGTACCTCGCTTCGCACCATCTTTAACTCGCTATCGAAGGATGTGACGATATCAGGCGATGCGATCGGCGATGCGGTGGTAAAGACCACGAACGCTGACGGCTCCATGAGATCGTTAAACGACATCTTGGGCGACTGCCGGGAAGCTTTCTCGGGACTTACCGAGTCCGAAAAGGTGCATGCTGCTGAGCAGCTCGTGGGAAAAAACGCCATGTCAGGCTTCCTTGCCCTCATGAACGCAGCCCCTGAAGATATCGACACGATGCGGAATGCCTTAACAAACTCCACGGGTGCTGCCGAGGAGATGGCGAAGGTCATGCAGGATAACCTCCCCGGACAGATCGAGGAGCTAAAGTCTGCGATGGAGGAACTTGCCATCTCCATCGGAGATGCCCTCATGCCAACCATAAGAAACATCGTCTCCTGGTTTCAGGCACTTGTTGACAAGCTGAACAGCATGGACGAAGGCACGAGAAACACGATTATTAAGATCGGTGTGTTCATTGCCGCCTTGGGACCGCTACTTCTCATCGTCGGAAAGGTGGTCTTGAGTCTTGGCTCTCTTATTACGACGTTTTCAGCTGTCGGCAAGACCATCGGCGGTCTGATGGCAAAGACCGGAGGCTTATCGGGTATCTTCACTAAGCTCGGAGCCGCCATCGGTGGAATCTCGCTTCCGGTTGTTGCCATCGTCGCCGTGATCGCTACACTTGTCGCGGCGTTCGTGCACCTTTGGAACACCTCGGAAGACTTTCGGAACTCCATAATCGCCACGTGGAATCAGATCAAGGAAAGCTTCACTGCCTTTGCGGACGGCATCGTGGAGCGGGTGAACGCCTTAGGCTTTAACTTCCAGTCCTTCGGTGAGCTGATCTCTGCGATTTGGAACGGCTTCACCGCTTTGCTTGCTCCGGTCTTTCAGAACGCCTTCACTGCCATTGCGGCCATTTTGCAAGGAGCGCTCGACATCCTGACAAGTATCTTCGATATCTTTGCCGGGCTTTTCACCGGCAACTGGAGCCAGCTCTGGAACGGCATCAAGGAAGTCTTCTCAGGTATCTGGACAGCAATTGCGGGCATCTTTACGGCCGCGTGGGAGACGCTGGTCGGTGTCACCAACACCGTTTTAGGCTGGTTTGGCACGAACTGGAGCGAGGTTTGGACGGCGATCAAGACCTTCTTTAAGAACACCTGGAACGGGATCGTCTCCTTTTTCACCGGCATCTGGGAAGGAATCAAGTCTGTTGTCACGGGAGCCGTAAGTGCTGTGTCCAACACGGTCTCCTCGGTCTTCACGGTGATCAGCACCACTGCATCAAACATCTGGAATAGCATCAAAGACACGATTTCCGGTGTGGTTAATGGGATTAAGTCGACGGTCTCAAATGTGTTTAACACTGTGAAGTCCACGGTGACAAACATCTTTAACGGAATTAAGAGCACGGCCACCTCCGTGTGGAACGGCATCAAGTCTGCTATCACGCGCCCGATCGAAGCCGCGAAAAACACCATCAAGGGCATCGTGGACAAGATCAAAGGCTTCTTCTCCGGCCTTCACATCGAACTTCCGCATATCAAGCTGCCGCACTTTTCGATCTCCGGCGGCTTTTCTATCGTGCCGCCCAGAGTGCCGCACCTTTCCATTGACTGGTACAAGGAAGGCGGCATCATGGCTCGCCCGACACTTTTCGGCATGAACGGTTCATCGCTTATGGCAGGAGGTGAAGCCGGAGCAGAAGCCATCCTGCCTCTGAAAGGCTTCTACGACAAGCTGGAAACTATGCTTGCTCAGCGTGACACATCTCTCATGGAGAAATACCTCTCCGTGATCGCCGGAAACTCAGAAAAAGACATCGTGCTCGACTCAGGACTCCTCGTTGGAGCATTGGCTCCAAAACTGGATGGAGCCTTAGGTCGTCGCGCAAGTTATGTGGGAAGGAGGATGACATGAACCAAAACATCGGCTTTGGCGCCACCATCAACGGCAAACACACCTGGAAAGACTACGGCCTCGTTGTCGGCAACACCGATGTGGTCGGCATGCCTAAACCCAAGACCCTCATCGTGGAAATCCCCGGCTCCTCCAAGCGGCTCGACTTAACTGAAGCCTTAACAGGCAAGTGCGAGTTCTCCGAGCGAACGCTCAGCTTCACGCTGGGCGGCATCGGCAGGATCGACGCCTGGGCAGAAAGGCTTCGTGCTTTCTTAAACGACATCCACGGCAAGCATGTGAAGGTCGTCCTCGACTCCGAGCTCGAGTATTACTTCGAAGGCAGAGCCGAGGTGAAGGGCTTCGAGCGCACCCGCGCAATCGGCGAGATTACCCTCGAAGTTACCTGCGACCCTTACAAATGGGAGATCACGGCAAGTGATGAGGACTGGCTCTGGGACACGTTCAACTTTGAGACGGGCGTGATACGGGATTACCAAAATATCAAGGTTGAAAAATCCGCTGCTCTTTATATTACGGGATCTGCAATTCCCATGACACCCACCTTTATCGTTTCAGGCATTCAAGAGGGAGAAGAAGCAGAGGTTTTTATGAATGGGGACGGCACAAAACCCCTCCAGAACGGGGCTAATCGCTTCCCGGAGTGGCAAATCCCATCGGATGGACAGCTCTTCTATTTCTATGGCACCTATACCGTGACCGTATCTGTGAGAGGAGGAAGCCTCTGATGTATCAAGTATTTTTAGACGATCAAGTCCTCTATATGCCGGGAGATGAAAATGCGCTCCTCATCGATCCGGTGTTGGAAATGGCTGATTCGAAATCCGGCTTTTTTACCGCCAAGATCCCGATCACCAATCTGCTCTACGACTCGGTCAAGGAACTGGCATCTGAGGTCTGCGTGAAACGCGACGGCACCGCTATCTTCTACGGGCGGGTGCTCTCGGTCGAGAGGGACTTCTATGGCACGAAGACCATCACATGCGAAGGCGAGCTTGCCTATCTCTTGGACTCGGTGCAGGAACCCGCTGAATACCACGACATCTCTGTGCGCGCCTTCCTTGAGACGCTCATCACCAAGCACAACAACCAGATGACGGGCGGCAAGAAGTGCTTTAAAGTCGGACAGGTCACGGTGGAAGATCCCAACGACTCCATCTACCGCTACACCAACTGGGAGACCACACTTGATGCCATCACAGACAAACTTGTCGACCGTCTCGGCGGGCATCTTCGTATCCGCCATGTCGGCACCACCAGATACCTGGACTACATCGAGGATTTTGATAACACGAATACGCAGGTGATCGAGTTCGGAGAAAACCTGCTCGACTACACCGAAAACCTGAACGCCGAAGACATCGCCACCCGCGTCATTCCGCTCGGCAAAAGACTGGACGATTCACCGATCGAGACGCTCGACGCTTACACCACCATCGGCAGTGTCAACAATCGGAAAAACTATGTGGAGTCAGCTGCGGCAATAAAGACCTATGGCGTAATCACGAAGACTGTCCACTTTGAAGATGTGACGATACCTGCCAATCTCAAGAAGAAAGGCGAAGAATACCTCAAGGATACGCAGTTTGCCGATGTCACCTTGACGCTTACAGCTGTCGATTTGCACCTGCTTCATGCAGATATCGAGGCGATGAAGGTTGGAGATTCAATCCGTGTGATTTCTCCGCCTCATGGCATGGATCGGTTCTACCCGTTGACGGAGCTAAAGATATCTCTCGACCACCCCGAGTCTTCCACTGTGACGCTCGGGACGAAGGTGAAGGCGGGACTCTCTGAAAGGAGTGTCTCAGAAAACAAGGCGCTGGTGCAAAAGATCGAGCGGCTGCCCACACAGTCGGAGACGCTTCGTCTTGCCAAAGATAATTCCACAGCCCTTATCACCGCAGCCACGACAGGTCACGTCGTGACCCGCAAAAACGAGATTCTCGTCATGGACACGGCGGACAAGGCGACGGCAAAGAAGGTCTGGCGCTGGAACTTAAACGGGCTCGGCTACTCCAAGACGGGCTACAACGGCACCTACGGTACGGCGATCACCATGAACGGCGCCATCGTCGCCGACTTCATCACGACCGGCACCTTAAACGCTGACCTCATTCGGGCGGGAACCTTAAAAGACAAACAAGGAAACATCAGCTGGAACATGAGCTCAGGAGCACTCACAGCAAAGAAGCTATCGATCGACTCCCCAAACTTCAAGCTCACGACCTACGGTTACATGACGGCAAAAGGCGCAAGCATCGACGGCTCCATCACGGCAAGCTCCGGAGACACCAAAGTTCGTGTGGGCTATGGACACCTTTCCATCTATTACAACGACAAAGAGGTTGGACTGATTGGCGGAAACAGCTTTGCGCAATCAAACTCCATCGCAGGGCTGAACTTCGACCTCGAAAACACCGGAGACTACATGACCTGGGCCGCACAACCTGCCTCAGGCGGCAACTACAACATGGTATGGACTTATGCCAGATCCTCGTTCAGCTGATTTACCGGAGGAGCCTTAAACGCCGGCTGCGACATCGACATGCACAACTACACCTTAAAAAACGTGAACTTTGAAGGCGGCGGCATCTCCGGCACCGCAAACTTCGTGAAGATCAACTCGATGAGCTCGGACGGCACAGCCGCGAACTGGTCGAACAACTGCTACATGACATTCAAAAACGGAATTCTTATCGACGGAAGATTCTAAGGAGGAACAGTCAAATGGAAGAACATGAACTCATCAACGGAAAACCCAACGAACAGGAAGCCGAAAAACCGTCCGAGACGATTTTTCAGATCAAAGACGACGAATGGAAGAAAGCTGTCGAGATCATCTTAGGCATCGACAAACACGAGGAAATCTCAGACGAGGACGCATCTGATCTCATCACGGCAGCACGTAATTTCAGAAAGATCATTGATTTCTTCGTGAAGCTCTTTGGAGGTGGTATGTGATGGAAAAAGAGATGCCCCTCATCCTGCGGGTTGAAAAGGCCAGAAACGACCTGAGGTATGCCTTAAACCAAGCGGCGGCGCGATACGAGATTCCCGGATACCTGCTCGATCTCATTCTGGAAGCTTTGCTTTCGGAGGAAAAAGGACAGCGCATTGCGCTTATGAGTGAACAGATCACATTGGCCGAAGGAAAGGAGGATGATCCGCATGGCAAACGTGAAGACGTATCTCAATAAAATTTTATCCGCTGTCTACGGCAAGGATGTGCGAGGCGCCATCCACGACTCCATCGATTCCATCAACGAGCAAGTGGAAACCACCACGGCGGCGGAAAACGCCAGAGTCTCAGCCGAGAAGACCCGCGTCTCGCAGGAAAACGCCAGAAAGACTGCCGAGTCAGGAAGATCAGCAGCGGAAACAGCGCGAGTTAACGCTGAGGCGGACCGAGCAAAAAAAGAGACCACGAGATACCAATCGGAAAACAGCCGCATTGCTTCGGAGAACAAACGAGTGGTAGCAGAAAAAGCCAGAGAAAGTGCAGAGACCTCTCGCATCAATACCGAGAAGGCTCGTACAAGCGCAGAAACAAGCAGGATTGACGCTGAGACGAAACGCTCGGCAGCCGAAGAAAAGCGCTCGTCTGCGGAGAATTTCCGCGTCAAAGCAGAAACGACGAGAGTCTCACAGGAAGATACCCGCAAGAAAAATGAGACGACAAGAACCACGCAGGAGACGAGCCGCCAGACGACCTTTACGAAACTCAAGTCCGACATCGACACGAAGCTCAAGCAGATGGATCAAGCTATTCAAGGAAGCGGCAGCATCGTCATCGATGCAACGCTGACCCAAGAAGGACAGGCCGCCGATGCAAATGTGACCGGAGACAGGCTGAGTGTGGCATTGGAAAGGACTGCTGTTCAATCGTATGATCTGACTCCCGCATCAGACAGCGTCACGTTAATGGATGGGTACAGCTCATTAATGACCTGCGGAAAGGTTGGAGTCCTTCGTGCTATCGGTACCATCGAAAAAAACACGGCGCTTCAGTTCGGTCAGCTCTACCTGTGTAAATCTCCGATTAGCTCACCAATTCCGATTATGACCTATGCTTTGTTTTTCTCCCTCACGGATGAGGGCAGCTTTAAGATTATTCCCATCGTCTTTGAAAACGGGGACATCTACCTTGAAATGCCGGGGCGCTTGACATTCCCGGGTCAATTTTTGATCGACATGGTTTTCGTGACAGAACCCGCACCTCCACCAGTCGGATAAGCAATACGTATTACTTGTTTTCGTTAGCCGCCTGAGAGCGGCATTTTTTATGCCTGAAGGCAGAAAGGAACATACCTATGAAAGAATTCTGGAACACCATACAGCTGATCTTTGCCGCCGTCGGCGGCTGGCTCGGCTACTACCTGGGCGGCTTTGACGGTCTGCTCTACGCGCTGATCGCCTTCGTCGTCTGCGATTACGTGACGGGCGTGATGTGCGCCGTGGCGGACAAGAAGCTCTCAAGCGAAGTCGGCTTCAAGGGCATCGCCAAGAAGATCGTCATCTTCATTCTGGTCGCCGTTGCCAACATCATCGACGTGAACGTCGTCACGCAGGGAGCCGTCCTTCGCACCGCCGTCATCTTCTTCTATCTCTCAAACGAAGGACTCTCGATCATCGAAAACGCTGTCCATCTGGGGCTTTCCGTCCCGGAGAAACTCAAGGCAGTTTTGGCGCAGCTTCATGACCGCGCCGAAGACAGAGAAACATCTGTATCAGCAAAGGAGGAAAAGTAAATGGCTGTTAAGGGAATCGACGTATCGGTCTGGCAAAAATCGATTGATTTTAACAAGGTAAAACGAAGTGGCATCGAATTTGTGATTATGCGCGCAGGCTACGGCTCGGCGCTCTCGCAAAAAGATAAGTGCTTCGAGCAAAACTATGCCAGAGCCAAAGCGGCAGGTCTTCACATCGGTGCCTATTGGTATTCCTATGCGAAAAGCGCCGCTCAAGCCATACAGGAAGCAAAAGTCTGCAAGCAGGTGCTTTCCGGCAAGCAGTTTGACTATCCCATCTACTTTGACATCGAGGAAAAGTCACAGCTTTCCCGTGGCAGAGTCTTCTGCGATTCGCTCATTCGCGCC